>Ga0080006_1155423_pt1 | contig 30951 bp, 26 predicted proteins | sample RS3BMetagenome_FD_69209 | JGI IMG/M metagenome (GOLD analysis project Ga0080006, IMG submission 69209) | Ferric oxide microbial mat and aquatic microbial communities from Rainbow Spring, Yellowstone National Park, USA - RS3B (SPADES... ...
GGGCGGGGGCGCGCGCGCCGGCCGCCCCGCCCGGCCCCCCGCGCGCCCCGGCGCGCCCGCGCCCCCCGCCGCAGCACCCCGAGCGGCCGCGGCCGCCGGGCGGCGGGCGGGGTGCCGGAGGCGCGACGCCCGGAGCCGGCGCCCCCCCTGGCCTTCTCCGCCGCGGCGGGGTGGCGGATCTTGGTGGGGCGGAACGCGGCCGGCAACGACCACCTCACGATGCGGCTCGCGCGTCCCGACGACATCTGGCTGCACGCCAAGCAGATGCCCGGCAGCCATGTGCTGCTCCGCCCACCGGCGGACGGTCCGGCCGCGGCCCCCCCGGAGGAGGCGCTGCTGCAGGCGGCCCGCTGCGCCGCCTACTACAGCGCCGGGCGGTCGGGACGCCGCATCCCCGTCGACCACACCCTGCGGCGGCACGTCTGGAAGCCGGGCGGGGCGCGCCCCGGCTTCGTCCTGTACGAGCGCGAGCGTACGCTCCTGGCCGATCCGATGGATCTGCCGCCGCGGGAGGAGCCGGCCCCGGGTCCCGGCGGCCCCGCCCCGGCACGCCTGCACAAAGGCGGCGGGTGACCGCCCGCCCGGCCGGTCCCGGGCCGTGGTCGCGACGGCACCGGCCCGTGCGCAGCAGCAGAGGCGTGGGGGGTGCGAAAAGGCCGCGACAGGTGTCGCGGCCCGATCGCCCCATGCCCTCTGCGGCCGCCCTCAGACGTTGCAGGCCGCGAAGGCCTGGCGCAGCGCCTCCACCGGATCGCCCTTGGGGCCGAACTCGTGCCCGACGTAGCCGTCGTAATCCGTCGCGGCGATGGCGCGCATCACGGCCGGGTAGTAGATTTCCTGGTTTTCGTCCAGGTTGTTGCGGCCCGGGTTGCCCGCCGTGTGGAAGTGGCCGATGTGGCGGATGTGGTCGCGGATGTTGCGGATCAGGTCGCCCTCCATGATCTGCATGTGGTAGATGTCGTATAGGAGCTTGCAGCGCGGCGAGCCGACGGCCTCGCAGAGCCGGACCCCCCAGGCCGTGTGGTCGCACTGGTAGTCCTTGTGGTCGACCTTGCTGTTGAGGAGTTCCATGCAGAGGTTGACGCCGGCGTCCTCGGCGTCGCGGATCACGCGCCGGATCCCCTCCGCGCAGATCTCTATGCCCTGGTCGTCGGGCAGCCCGTTTCTATTGCCGCTGAAGGTGATCAGGGAGGGGATGCCGTTCTCCGCGGCCTTGCGGATGTTGGCGCGGAGTTGCTGTTCGATCCGGTCATGGTTCTCGCGCTTGTTGAGGCCGTCGGCCAGGGTGCCGTGACCGCCGATGATCGGGATGGCGAGTCCGGCCGCCTTGATGGCCGCCCAGTGCTGCTCGGGCGCCATCTCGATCGCGACAAAGCCCAATTCGGCCGCCTTGCGCACGGCCTCCTCCGGAGTGGCGCCCGCCCGGCTGGCGGGCCACCAGGTCAGCGACTGCTTGATCTTCCCCATCGTCGAGAAACCCCCCGTGGACAGGTTGCACCGCAGGGCGGGTTCGGGTCGGGGTGCGGGGCCACCTGCCGAGGGCGGGGTGGACTTGGTGGGAGGCCCGGTGCCCGCCGCCGTCGGCGCTCCGCGGGAGCGGGCCGTCGGCCGTAAGGAGCCGGAGGGGGAGCCCGCCGGGACGTGCGGCGGCCCCGCGGCCACGGTTTGACTCCGCGCCCCGGTACGGCCCCCCCGCGCATCCCCCGGCGGTACCGGCAGGGAGCCCCTCAAGCCCGCGCCGTCACGAGGGCCAGCACCGCCACCATGGCCGCACCGAGTTCGAGGGCGAATCCCGGCGCATGGGCGGGCACGGCCGCCACGGCCATCAGCCCGAAGCACACACCGGCCGCAGCGATGAAGGGGGGGTGCCACGCGCCCTCGCGGGGACGCGCCGGCGCGACGGCCTGGCACAGGGCGCGCAGGGCGACCAGCAGGGCGGCGCAGGCGATACCGGACCAGAGGGAGGCGGACAGGGGGCGGCGCACGATCCAGGCGGCGACGCTGAGGAGGAGGACCAGCAACGCCGGCAGGCCTGCGTCCCCGAGGAGGAGCGTGAGGTCGTCGACCGGGAGGAACTGGCGGAGGAACGGCTCGTGCGTGTCCGCGTCGAAGATGTCGCCCACGCCGCGCGGAGGGATCGCCGCGGAGGCGAAGACCCAGTCGAACCACGGGAGGCCGGCACCGTGCCCGAGGAGGACCCAGCACCCGAAGACGGTCAGGGTCAGGTCCCGCAGCAGTGGGAGCAGCAGCCCCAGGCGGCGCACGTAGGCCAGCGCGGCGCGGGCGGGCAGGAGGGCGGCTCCGCGGGCGTCCGGCAGCGCCAGGCGCGCGCGCCGACCGGCCTGGGCGGCATCGAGGCGGATCTGGCGCACCGCGGCGGGATCGGTCCAGGCCAGGGCGCCGAGCGCCGCCATCTGGGGCAAGGGGCCGCTCTCGACCGTGATCACGGCCATGTTCGCCCGGGACCCGAGCGCCACCATGCCCGCCGACAGGGCGGCGGCCGCCAAGAGCAGGGTGGGGTTCCAGACCGGCGCCTGCCCGGCCAAGGCGGCCGCCAGCGCGCGGCCCGGCCACAGGGCGAATCCCGGCAGCCCCCAAGCGAGGAGCGGCACCGCCAGCACGGGCACCAGCCAGAGGCGCCGGCGGCGGCGGGCGGCACCCGCCAGTCGGAGCATTCCGAGCAGCCACGCCAGGGCGGTGCTGAACACGGCGAGGGCCGCCGCCGTCACCGCACCGGCCGCCTGGTAGTGCAGTGAGCCCCCGAGCACGATGGACGCCAGGTCGCCGATCGCCGCCGGGACGAGGAGCCGCGGGGGAAGCCCGCGCAGGAAGGCGACCGCGACGACGGCACCGCGGCGCAGCGGCGCGCCGGCGACGTGCGCCACATCGGGCGACGTCAGCTTGAGGGGGCTGGAGGCCATGGCGACGGCCAAGAGCAGGGTCTGGATCCCGAGAACCAACCCCGGCACCAGGGAGGACAGCGCCGACGCCGCGGCCGGCGTCCCGGCCAACGCCCTCCCCATCTGCTGCGCGGCGTTCACGGCGCCGGCCCAACCCACCACGGCGATGGCGCCAACGGCGGCCAGCACATAGAAGCCGTAGATCCGGTCCATCAGGGCCCCGGCACCGGGGTCGTACCCCACGACGGCGAGCCAGTAGAGCCCGGCCCGGCTCAGTTGCCGCCAGCGCAGCCACAGCAGGGGCCGCAGGTCAGACATCGCTGGGCTCCGACTGCACGGCGGCCTCGGCGAGGACCGCCCGCAGGAGACCCTCCGGCGTCACGGGCGCCAGGCCGTGCTGCCGGGACAGATCCGCCGTCCGCCCATCGGCCCGCACCCGCCCCGCCTCCATGACGATGCAGCGGTCGGGCACCGCCTCCGTCGGCCACTGGTGGCAGGAGACCAGGGCGGAGCGGCCCTCGGCCCCGAACGCCAGGAGTGCTTCCCACAGCCGGACGGCCGAGACGGGGTCGAGGGGACCGAAGGGTTCGTCCAGCAGCAGGAGCCGCGGCCGCAAAAGCAGCGCCATGGCCAGGGCGAGCTTGTGCCGCATGCCGCGGGACAGGGCGGCCGGGAAGGCCTCCTTCCGGCCTTCCAGACCGAAGAGCACCAGGAACTCCTCCGCCCGGTCCGGCCAGCCGCCACCGAGCCGGTGGGCGCCCGCCACGAAGCGCAGGTGCTCCCACACGGTCAAATCGTCCCAGAACGGCGGCGTATCGGGCACCAGGAGGGCATGACGGCGGACCAGGCGCTCGTTGCGTCGCACGGAGTCTCCGAGGATGCGCACGTCGCCGCGCGTGCCCGGGGTCCAGGCCGCGATGCAGCGCAGGAGGGTGGACTTGCCGGCGCCGTTGCGCCCGACCAGCGCCACCACCTCCCCCCCTTCGATGGTCAGCGACACGTCCGTCAGCGCCGCGACGGCGCCGTAGGCGTGGGACAGACCGTTCACCTCGAGGAGGGGCCGGGGCGCATCCATGCGGTCGACTCCTTCCGCCGGCACGGGTCCGCACGGCACCGGCACGTTCGGCGCATAAGGGCGGGACACGACCGACCGGGGCCCGTCCCGGCGCGGCGCGCCCGGGAGGTCCCGGCGGATGCGGCGGCCGTCAGCCGGCGGGCAGGAGAGACAGCGGGGCGGCCGCCGCGGCCGCCGCCTGTGCCGGGCTGAGGTCGTGGACGGCCACCATCGCCTGCAGCACCGTCTGCTGGCGGCGGCGCGCGGCCTGGGGATGCCGGAGCGGGTCGAGCCCCGTGGGGTCCTGCGGCAGGCCCGCGAGCAGCGTGCACTGCGGGAGGCTCAGGTCCGCCGCCGGCACGCCGAAGTACGTCTGCGCGGCCGCGGCGATGCCGAAGGCCCCGTGCCCGTAGTTGACCTCGTTGACGTAGAGTTCCAGGATCGTGCGCTTGGGAAAGCGGCGCGTGGCCAACACTGCGTAGGCCATCTCCGTGATCTTGCGGGCCAGCGTCTTCTGATAGCCCAGGAGCTGATCCCGGATGAGCTGCTGTGTGATCGTGCTGCCGCCCTCCACCCAGGCCTGGCTGGCCACGTCGACCAGGGCCGCCCGCGCGATCCCCTCCAGGCTGATCCCGGGATTGGACCAGAACGAACGGTCCTCGACGGCCACCGTTGCCTCGCCCAGGGCCGGGGGCAGTTGCGACAGGTGCACGAACGGCCGGCCGTGGGACGCCAATTCGGAGTCTATACCCGCCGGCAGGCCCCCGATTAGAATCTCCGCCCGCTGCACGAACGCGGCGGCTCCCCACCCCAGGATGAGCACCAGACCGGCGATGGCGGCCCAGACGACACGGCGCAAGGGCAGGCCTCCCGTCCGGCGGGCCGTCGGGCGCGGCCGGGCGGCGGGGCGGCGCCGTCGGGGACGCCCCGCTGCGGAGCGGCCCGCCGCCCAGACCGAGGCGGGCCCGCGGGCGCCCTTTCGGCGCGACCGGCCATCCGCGCCCAAGTCAAACCCACTCCGGCTCGGCGGCGACGGCCACGCGGGCCCGGCCGCCCGTCGCCGCCGCCAGATCCGGCAGCAGACGCAGGGCGGCCTCCGGGGAGGCAAGCCCGCGCAGGCGGACACCGCCCGTGGGGTACTCGCGGAGGACGCGCTCCGCGCGCAACCACCGCAGGACCCGCTCGACCGCCGGCGCGTCCACCAGCGGCGCCTCCACCGTAAAGGACAGCAGGGGCGCCACCTCCCGGACCCCGGCGGCGGCCACCGCCTCGGCCGCCGCCGCCCCGTAGGCTCGGGCGAGGCCGGCGGGACCGAGCAGGACGCCCCCGAAGATCCGGGCCACCGCCACCGCGGCGGCGTCGGTATGCGCGAGGGCCGCCAGGCACGGCCGACCGCCCGTCCCGTGGGGCTCGCCGTCGTCCGAACCACGGCCCTCGCCCCGGCCGTCGCGCCAGCCGAAGACGACGTGCCGCGCGTCGCGGTGGCGTTCGCGGATCCCCGCGATCCAGGCGCGTAGCGCCGTGGCGCCCGAGTCCGGGTCCGCGGGGAGCGGGCGGGCGTACGCGTAGAACCGTGAGCGCCGGGCCTCGTGCAGCCCCTCGCCCGGGCCGGCGAGCGTGCGGCCGGGTGCCACGGCCCGACCCGGCCGCACGTGCGCTCCATCCGCGCCCTGTCCCATGCCGCACCTCCCACCGAGGGTCGTATCGGCGTCGGCGAGGTGCGGCCGGCGTCGGCACGCCGTACGCGGGCCGCAGCCCGTCAAAGCGGCGGCGCCGCGCGTCGGACCCCGCCGCCTGGGGCTCCATCACCCGGGCGGGTCGGCCGCGGCCCTCCGGCGGCACCCAGGCCGCGCCCCCTCGTCCGCCGACGCAAGGCCGCCGACGCAGGCGTGGGCCGTGGGCCGGACACCGAGGGCCATCATACGCCTTCGCCGGGCCGCCGGCCGCGCGCGTATCGAAAACGATACGCCGGCCACCGCCGCACCCGCGGCTGAGGCGGGGCCGGCACGAACCGGAACGAGGCCGCCCGGCCGATCCCTCACCCCGTGGGCAGCACCCCGCCCGAGCCGGAGGACACCGCCGGAACGACCGTCGACCAATCGGCCGGCACCGGCCCGGCCACCGGGGGCACCCCCTGGTCGCCCACCTGCATCCGCTCCGCGGGGCTGAAGCTCAGGTGGTCGAAGACGCCCCGCACGTACCCGCTGCCGCCCCAGTCGGCGTTATGGGCGCAGCAGTGGATGCCCAGCCAGACGCCGCCGGCCCGGACGGTCTGCGGCCGGCCCACCTGCTGCCACGTCTTCCCGTCCAGCGAGGCGAACGCGCTCCAGACCGTACCCGCGCGCCGCAGCTTGAGCCAGACCGGCGCCGACAGGTAGTTGGCCGCGGGTCGGTCGAGCGGGGACATGAGGGATGCCGGGTGACCGGAGGGGGAGGCGGGGACGAATCCGCCGACGGCGGCCGGCGCCACGGCGGCGACCGACCGGTACCGCCACTCGATCCCGCCCGCGCCGGTCGCATGCAGGGCGGCCATCGCGGCGTCGTCGGACAGGTCCCCCCGTAGCATCAGGCCGGCCTGGACGCGTGGACTGAGGCTCGGACAGGAGATGTTGGCCACCGCCGCCACGCGGCAGGACCACTCGCCTTCAGAGGCCGTGACCGGCAGGCAGGCGAAGAGGGTGTTGTCCGACGTACCACCGACGGCCGTGCCGTCCCCGAGCAGCGTCCAGTTCCCCACCGCCGCTTCCTGGAGGACGTACTGGTCGGCCGGCGTGGCCGCCGCCCCCAGGCCTGCCGCGGGGGGGGCCGCATAGGACGCCCCGGCTCCGGGCGTCACGGCGGCCGCCGCGGCGATCGCCCGAGACTGGGCCGCCTCCACGGTCGCGGCCCGGCCGAGGAGGGCATTGACCAGGACGTCGATCCGGGCGAAGGCCGAGCGCACGTCCGTGCTCCGCCCCCACAGGGCGCGCAGGGATGGAACGGACAAATTTTGGCATTGTTCGTCCAGCCGGGGGTAGTACTGCTGCGGAAAGGCCCGGCCCGAAACCGCCATGTCCTTGAAGGCCTGCAGGCGCTTGTACCGCAACGGGGGGGCGGCCGCCTGCATCGTGGCGATCCACTCGTCCCACAGCGCGTTCAGCGACGGCTGCAGGAGCCCGATCTTCATCAGGCCGCGCTGCCAGCCCCGGGATGAGGCGTCGGCGGCGAGGAAGCGCAGGAGGGCCCACGCCTCCTCGGGATGGCGCGTCGTCGCCGCGATGGCGTAGAAGTCGTTGGCGGCGGCTCCGGTCGGCCCCCGGGGAAAGGTGGGCGCCGGGTAGTAGTCCCAGGCGAATCCCTTGAACCGCTGGGCGTTATCGAGCACCAGCCCGTTCCAGGAGAGCTGCATGGTGGTCCGATCCTGCACGAACTCCGTGCTGCCGAACCCCGGGCCGAGGAGATCCCGCGTGGTGGCCACACCGGGCCAGAGCAACTCCTCGTACAGATACTCGCCGGCCTGGACCCCCCCGGCGCTGGAGAGGTTCGCGCCGCCCTGCCCGTCCAACATGCCCCCGCCGAAGGCGAAGAACGGCCACGAGGCGCCCCCGATGTGGTCGGAGTACCAGTCGACGACCGCCCCGAAACGCTTCTTGCCCCCGCTCTCCCGGGTCACGGCCTTGGCCGCCGCGGCGAAGGCGAGATGGGACCAGGCGGGGTCGGGCCGGGCCACGCCCGCCGCGTCGAAGTCGGAGAGGCGCACCGCATACACCAGCGGGCAGAAGTAGCCCGGGAGCATGTAGAGGCGCTGATCCGGCGCTGCAGCCCGATAGGCGGCCAATTGGGCGGCGGGCCACTGCGAGCCGTCGAGGCCGTCCCTCCGGAGGTACCCGTCGACCGGCAGCAGGAGGTTGCCGCCGGGGGCGATGTAGCTCGGGGGATAGTTGTCCGAGATGACATCCGCACCCGTTCCCCCCAGAATCGCCTGCACGTTGCCGTGCCACGGGGTCGGCGCCAGGTCGACCCGGACCCCGGGGTTGGCGTCGTGGAACGCCCGCAGGACGTCCTGGTAGAGGGCGACGGTGGTGCGGTTCCACGGGATGGTGCCGCTGGGCTGGAACGTGAGGACCGCCGGCGGGTGCGCCGACGACGGCCCGACCCCGCGCAACCGCCCCGAGGACGCGACGAGGACCGCCCCGCCCACCCCCGCGACGACGGCGGCGGATACGCCGAGCAACCGCCGGCGGGTCAGGCGCCCCCCCGGACGGCCGCCCGCCGCGACCGTATCGGCGCTCCCCCGCACGGACGGGGCCGCGGGCAGCGCCCCGCCCCGCCGGGCGCGTCGCCGCAACCTGTCCCCCGAGCCCGCGGCGCCGTCGTCGTCGGCGGGGTCCATGCCGATTCCCCCTCCGGGAGATGGACGCCGCCCCGTCGGGCGGGAGGCGCGCCGATCCGGGGCGAAGCCGCGGCGCCGGTCCCGGTCGGTCGGTCGCCGGGTACGACGACTTCGGCAACCGCGGGGTTCCCGCCGCTACGCGGCCCCAGGCCGCGGACGCGTCCCACAGCCGCGCGCGACAACGCCGGGGGACAGGTCCCACCCCGGCGTCCACTGCTGGTCAGCACCGTTCGCCCCACGCCCGGAACCCTCCTGCCCGGACGGCGGGCAGGAGGGTTCCGGGCACGCCGCGGCACAGACCGGCCCGGCGCCGGCAAATGGTAGAACCGGGAGGATCCGGCCGCCCGTGGGCGGCGGAGCGGAGGCACCCGCAGCAGTGACGCCTGGCCACGGCTTGGACGCCGAGATCCTGGTGCCGGCCGAACCCCTGGCCGCCGCGGACGCGTTGCGCGCCAAGGGCGAGTCGTTTGCCGACCTCGTCCTTTCCGCCCTGGAGGACGAGATCCGCCGGCGGCGCGGACCACGCACCTACGATGCCCTGCTCCGGATGCGATCGGCACGCGCGGCTGGACGCACCGCACCCCGCGCCACCGGTGCGGGCACGCCGGGACGCAGCGGCTTCCAGCCCCGCTGAGGCCCGCGGGCCGGATGGGGCGCCGCGGCCAGGGCGGAGGCAGGACCCTGGGCGTGCCGGGCGAAAGCGTGGACGGGGGATCGCCGCACCGGCACCGGGCGGCGCCCGATGGAGGCGCAGACCGTGGAACTGCGTTCGGAATGGATCGAGTACCCCTCGGCGGGGACGCCGATCCGGGCCTACTTCGCCCGCCCCGTCCCCGCGGCCGAAGCGCCGCTGCCCGCCGTCGTCGTGATCCAGGAGATCTGGGGGGTGGACGACCACATCCAGGACGTGACGTGCCGCATCGCCTCGGCCGGCTACACGGCCCTGGCGCCGGACCTCTATTCCCGGGACCGGCAGGAGGCGCTGCAGCCGGAACGCATCGGGGCGGCCAAGGCCTTCCTCAACGGACTGCCCCCCGGCGCCTGGGGAAACCCCGCCGACCGCGACGCCGCCCTCGCCCGCCTGCCGGAGCCCGCGCGCGGCCAGGTCTCTGCCAGCCTGGGCGCCCTCTTCTCCGGGGGCCGCAACACGGGCCAGTTCCTGGCGGACCTCCGCGGCGCGGTCGCGTACCTGGCGGCCCTGCCGGGGTGCGCCGGGCGCCGCATCGGCTCCGTGGGCTTCTGCATGGGTGGGGCGCTCTCCGCCCAGTTGGCCTGTACCGAACCCGGCATCTCGGGCGCAGCCGTGTTCTACGGCAGCAGCCCCGCGGCCGAGCAGGCGGCGCAGGCCCGCTGCCCGCTGAGCGGCTTCTACGGCGCCTTGGATACGCGCATCACCGCCGGCGTTCCGGCCTTCGAGGCGGCCGTGCGGTCCGCCGGCGGCAGTTTCGCCTCCCACGTCTACCCCGAGGCCCCGCACGCCTTCTTCAACGATACGCGCCCCTCGTACCGGGTGGAGGCGGCGCGCGACGCATGGGCGCGCCTCCTCGGGTTCTTCGCCCAGACCCTGGCCTGACGCGCCCCCGGCCGGGGCCCTGGGTGCCCGGCGGCACGGGCAGGCGGGCCGGGGTGTGGGCGCCGGCAATCCCGCCTGCCCCGCCCGGCCCGCGGGGAACGTGGCCGCGGTGCGGGCCGGGGTCCCGCGCGTCCCCCGCGGGCGGCGCAGCCCCGGCCGAGCGGCCCATCGTCGCCCTCATAACGGCCGTCCGCCCGGCGGGCGCCGATCCGGGAACCGGGACGCATATCCGGGGCACGGTGCGCACATCACGGCACGGAGCACCGGTCTGCCGGCACCGCCTCCGCCCGCGGGGCGCCGGGACCCGCGGGGGCAACGGGCACGCCGGCCGACAGCCGGGTATTCGGGGGGGGTCTCCCTGAGCGCGAAGTCCGTACCGTCGGTGCGCTGGCGGATGCCGCCGGGCGCGGAGTGGCGCTTCTGTCCCCTGTGTGCGGCGGAACTGGGCGAATGCACGCTCGACGGTGCGCCGCGCCGCTGGTGTTCTTCCTGCGGCTTCGTCTATTGGGAGCACCCGCATCCGGCGGCCGCGGCGGTGGTGGCATCGGCGGACCGGGTCCTCTGTGTGCGCCGGCGCTATCCGCCGGAAGCGGGCGGTTGGTGCCTGCCGGGGGGGTTCATCGAACCCGGAGAGACGGTGGAGGCCGCCGCGTGCCGCGAAGTGCGGGAGGAGACCGGGATCGAGGTCGAGGCGGTGCGCCAGATCGGCGTATTCGGCGTCGTCATCGCCTTCGTCGCCGCCCGGCCGGTCGGTGGGGACCTGGCGCCCGGCAGCGATGCGCTCCAGGCAGAGTGGTTTCCGGAGTCGGCCATGCCCCCGCTCTGCTTTCCGACACACCGCGCGGCGCTGCAGGCCTGGATGCAGGGCGGCCGATAGCGGGGCAAGCGGGGGTGGGGTCGTCCGGCCCGGACAGGGGGTGGCCACCGCCGCCGACTCGGGCCGCCCCGCGGGCAGGCGGCCGGATGACCGGCGCCGAACGGGTCCGGGCGGCGCGGGCGTCCCCCGCCTGCCCGACGCCGGATGGGAGGCCGCTCATGCCCCGGATCGACGCGGTGGCGATCGACCTCGACGGCACGCTGCTGGAACCAGGGGGGCGCATCCTCCCCGAGGCCCTCGCGGCGCTGGAGGCGGCCTGGTCCCGCGGGATCCGCGTCCTCATCGCCACCGGCCGCCCCAGGGCCGACATCCTGGAGTTGCTGCGCCGCAACGGTCTGCTGGAGGCCCCGTATCCGCACGCCCTGATCGCCGAAGAACGGGACATCCACGACCGCGACGGAGCCGCCTTCACCCCGCGCGAGCCCCGGAACGGCGACCACCTGGGGCAGGAGCGCGCCCTTTCCGCGGAGATCGGGCCGGCGGTTGCCGCCTGCCGTCGCGCACTGGCGGAAATCGACCCGGGCCACCGCGCCGTGGACGCGGCGCGGGTGGCGGAGCGCGGCTTTCACGAATTATGGTTCTCCACCGAGGAGGCGGCAGCGGCGGCGGCCGCCCTCCTGAAGGACCGCCTTCAGACGGCCGGCCTCAAGGTCGTCCACAACCGGCGCGGGGTGGCGCTGCGGCACGCCTGTGCGGGCAAGGGGCGGGTGCTGGCCGAACTGGCCGGGGGGTGGGGCCTCCCCCTGGAACGGGTGCTCGCCGTGGGCGACGCCGAGAACGATCGCAGCATGCTCGGCGGACCGTTCCTCTGTGCGACCCCGGCCAACGCCGAGCCGGCCATCGCGGAGCTCGTCCGCTCCCGCGGCGGGTTCCTCGCGCCGGCGCCCCGCGGCGCCGGGGTGGCGCAGGCCATCGCCGCGTTCCTCGACGGCGGCGCCCCGGCAGGGGCTCCGCAGGCGTGAGGGGGGAGGCACCGGCAGCCCCAAGGTGGGATTCCTGACCCCCCACAACGGCAGAGCCATGCGCCCGGTGGCCGTCGCCGCTTCGGCCGGCCGCCTGGACGCGGGGCGGGTGGTGGGCTTCTGCCACACCGTCGCGGGCGACGAAAGCGGGGTCCACCTGGCGGCCATCTCCCTGCTGCCGGGCGGGCAGGGCCGCGGCACCGGCAGCGGGCTCCTCCGGGCCGGCGTGGCCGCTCTCGGCTCCGCGGGGACGGTGACGGTCGAGGTCGAGCCGGAGGACGGGCGGGCGGCGGCGTTCTACCGGCGCCTCGGATTCCACGCCGTACGGGGTTCGCCGACGAGGTCGCCGGCCATCCCTTCCGGACGGGGGAGATGGTCCTGCCGGCCCACACGGCGCTCTGACCGCCCGCCCCTACATGAATACCCGATCTACCACGATGCCGATATCGGTCGCATGTCCCCAAGGATGGGGGTGGCGCGTCACGCACCCGGAGGCACACCGCCGCGCCGGCCGCGCGGTGGTCAGGGCCGCGCTTGCGCTCGCCACCTTCGCCGCACCCGCCGTCCGGGGGGCCTGGGTCCTGGCGGCGCCCGCGGCGGCGGCCCCTTCCGTACCCGCCGCCGCGCGGCGTCTCCTCGCCGCGGGCCTCCTGCTCGCTGCACCGGCAGCAGCGGCGCTCCTGGCCGGATACGCGGGATATCTGTTCCGCGTCCGGCCCCTGCAGCGCGTGCGGGGCCACATCGAGATCCGCGGCCCGGACGGGGAACCGCTCGGACGGCTGCGGATCCCCCCCCGCCACGAACTCGTCGTCGGGGCAGCGGCCGCGGTGGGGGCGCACCTGCGTCTGCCCTGGCTGCCTGGCGGGGACGGCCTGTTCCGCATGCGGGTCGAGCTCGACACCGCCGGTGGCGCGTGGCGCTCGGGCATCGCCGCATGGGGCAGGCACCCCGCCGCGACGGCCTGGGTGGAAGCGGTCTGGCCCTACCACCTCTACTCCCCGCATTCGGGTCCCCTCCCCCGCCGGCGGGTGGACCTCGACGGCACCACGCCGTTCTCGGCGGCCGGGTTCACCTTCACCTACCTGGCGGCAGGGGTTGCCGCGGGCGCGCCCCCGGTCGCGGACCTGCTGTCGCCGCTGGCCTCGGGCGGAGATGCATCACCGACCTCCGAAGCGTATCCGGCACCGGGCTGGGCCGGCCGGGCGCCGTCTCCGGCGCTGCCCGGCACGGTCGGGGGTCAACTGCCGACCGGTGGGCACGTGCTCGCCCCGACCGTGATCCGAGTGTCGCCCGCATTCGGCGCCTCGGCCCGCCGGGCGGTGCGCGAGGGGCCACCCGCCCTGCTCGCCGGCTCCAGATGGCTGGCCGTCGCCCTGTGGAGGCTCGGATGCGCAGGGATCCTGCCCCTAGTGCGGGCGTCGGCCCGCGCGGCGCGGTGGGTGGTCCACCGCCTGCCGGTCATCGCCGCCGCTGCCGCGCGGGGCACCGCGAGCCTCGCCGGGGGCGCCCTCCTGGCCGTGGCGCGCATCCCGGCCGCCGCCCGGCGCGCGGCTCAGAAATCGGCGCAACGGTCCAAACAGCGCGCGGCGGATCGAGCGGCGCAACTGTCGGCCCGTACCGCCCGCGCGTGGCCGGACGCCCCGGAACCCCGGCCGGCGGCACTCGGCCGGCCCGCCGCACAGGCGGGGGCACCCGATCCGTACGCGCCTGCTGCCGAAGCCCCCGCCGTCCCGCTCCTCACCGCCGGCCCGCAGCCGGTGCACGGTCCGGCTCCGGCCGCCGCCAACACCGTCGGCGCGGCCGATCTGCACCCGGCCGACGCAACGGTAGGCGCACCCGGTCCGCACGCGCCCGCCCTCGAAGCCCCCGCCGTCCCGCTCCTCACCGCCGGCCCGCAGCCGGTGCACGGCCCGGCTCCGGCCGCCGCCGCACACCCGGCGGCGCACCCCCTGCCCTCCCACCGTCCCCCGACCCGCACCCGCGTCCGCCACACGCCGCGCCTGGCCGGCGCCCTCCGGGCCGCCGCCCTCTGGGTGGCCGCGGATCTGACCGGGGCCCTGAGATTCGACGCGGAGCCCGCGGAGCAGGCGCCGCCCCGGCGTCGGTCTTCGCCCCACACCCCGGCCGCGGCGCCCGTGCCCTGGTCGCCGTCGGCGTCCCCCGCTGCCCGTGCCTCCGGCAACGACCTCCTCGGCTTCCTTCAGGCCCGCGAACGCCGCTGAGGCGTCCCGGCCGCAGGCCGTCGCGCCTGTGGCGCAACCCGGCACCACGCGCGCGACTGTCCACCGGCGGGGTATCGCGACGGTCCCGGCGGCCGGGGCCACCCCAGGCTCGGGAATCGCCCGTGTGCCGTGCGCGGAGCCCCCGCACCCGGCGGGGCCTTCGTGGTGCCTTCCCCCTTCCACCCGCGGGAAGGCCCCCCCACCTCCCTTCCGGGATGCGGCAGGAAACCGTCGCGTGGCCCGCCAACGAGCCCCGTCGCGGGGTTTGGCGCCCGGCCGCCCCGGCAAACCCCGCCCACCATGCGCTCCCGCCGAGTATCCCCTGCCGCGGGTGCGCAACGGCGCGCCCCAGACGCAGCCGCAACGCATCGAGGAGGGGGACCCCGCCACGCCCGCCGCGGACATCCGCCCCGTCGGAGCCACCCTGTACCTGCTTCCGATACGCACCCGTCTACCGCTCAAGTTCGGCGCGGAGACGCTGGAGTCGGTGACCTGCGCCCGCGTGCGTCTGGATGTGTCGGGGGCCGCCGGGGGCCGTGCCTCCGGGTGGGGGGAGACGCCGCTCAGCGTCCAGTGGGTGTGGCCGAGCGCCCTCCCCTACGCGGAGCGGCACCTTGCCCTCATCGCCTTCACGCGGGAGTTGGCAGACGCCTGGGCCGGGTTCCGCCGGAGCGGCCACCCGCTGGAGGTGGGCCACGCCTTCGCCGAGGAGGCCCTGCCCGCGCTGCATGCGGCGTTCAACCGCCGGCGCGCGGGCCGGGAGCCCATGCCCTGGCTGGCGGCGCTGGTCTGCTGCTCACCGTTCGACCTCGCGCTGCACGACGCCTACGGCGTCCTCCACCACCGCCCCACCTACGAGACTTACGGCCGAGACTTCCTCGCCTCCGACCTCTCGCGATTCCTGGAGCCCGATCCCGGCAGCGGCGTCTCCTTCTCGGGACGCCTCCCGGCCGACTACCTCGTCCGGCCCCGGCCCGGCACGCTCCCCGCCTGGCATCTGGTGGGGGGCCAGGACCCCCTGGAGGCGACAGACCTGCAGGGTACGGAGCCCGACGACGGCCATCCCGTTCTACTGCGCGACTGGATCCGCCGCGACGGCCTCCGCTGCCTGAAGATCAAGCTGCGAGGCAACGACGCCGGATGGGACTTCGACCGGCTGGGGCGCGTCGGCCGCATCGCAGCCCAGGAGGGCTGCACCCATCTGAGCGCCGACTTCAACTGCACGGTGCGGGAACCGGAATACGTCGAGGAGATCCTCCGCCGCCTGGAGGCGGAGGACCCGGCGATCTACGGCCGGCTCCTCTACGTGGAGCAGCCCTTCCCGTACGACCTGGAGGCGCATCGCATCGACGTCCGGGCGATCTCGGCGCAAAAGCCCCTCTTCATGGACGAAAGCGCCCACGACTGGCGCCTGATCCGCCTGGGCCGGTCGCTGGGGTGGTCGGGGGTCGCCCTGAAGACCTGCAAGACGCAGACCGGGGCGCTCCTCAGCCTCTGCTGGGCCCGGGCGCACGGCATGGCGCTGATGGTGCAGGACCTGACCAATCCGATGCTGGCCCAGATCCCCCACGTGCTGCTCGCGGCGCACGCCGGGACGATCATGGGCGTCGAGACCAACGCCATGCAGTTCTACCCCGACGCCTCGGCGCCCGAGGCCGCCGTGCACCCGGGACTGTACGTCCGGCGCGCCGGTGCCGTCCGCCTCGGCAGCCTCGGCGGGCCCGGCTTCGGCTACCGCCTGGACGAGATCGGGCGCCGCCTTCCGGAACCGGACATCGAGTGCACAGCCTGAGGCTGTGCGGCGGGAGGGTCCCCCCATGCCCGACGGCGCCGTCGACTTCACCGTCTTCACCAAGCCCTGGAGGATGCCGCTCCCTGAACTCGGCCGCTTCGTGCGCGACCTGGGTTTTGCCGGCGTGGAACTTCCCGTCCGGCCCGGGTACCAGGTCGAGCCGGAGGCGGTGGAGCGCGACCTGCCGGCCGCGGCACGCACCCTGGCCGAGTTCGGGCTGCGCATCGACAGCGTGGCCGGGCCCACGGACCTGCGGACCATCGCCGCCTGCGCGGAGGCCGGCGTGCGCCTGATCCGCGTCTGCGTCGGCATCCCGCAGGGCCGGGGCTACCTCGACCACGCACGGGAGGTGCAGCGGGGGTTCGAACACCTGGTGCCCGCCCTCGACCGCCACGGCGTGGCCATCGGCGTGCAGAACCACTCCGACCGCAACGTGGCCAATGCCATGGGCCTGCGTCACCTGATCGACCGCTTCGACCCCCGGCACGTCTGCGCCGTCTGGGACCCCGCCCACTGCGCGCTGGCGGGGGAGATGCCGGAGCTGGCGGCCGACATCCTCTGGTCACACCTCGGCCTGGTCAACCTCAAGAACGGCCTCTGGGAACGCCGGTCGCCGCCCGAGGCGCCCTACGCCCGGTACCGCCATGTGTGGGTCGGCGGGCGCGAGGGCCTCTGCCCATGGCCCGCGGTCGCGGAGGAACTCCGGCGGCGAGCCTACGCCGGCACCGTCTGCCTCACGGCCGAGTACAGCGACCCAGCGTCGGTGGAGCGCCACATCGCGGCCGACCTCGCCTTCGCCCGCTCGCTCTTCTCAGATGACCCGCAGGGGGCGTGATCCAGACATGCCGGAGCCCAGGGAGCGGGTCCGCATCGCCGTCATCGGCGCCGGGAACATGGCGGCGCACGTCCACTACCCCTCACTCGCCTCATTCCCGGACGTGGATGTCGTGGCCGCCTGCGACATCGACGCCTCCCGCCTGGCGGCCGTCGCCGACCGGTACGGGATCGCCGGACGCTACGCCGACTATCGCGCCATGATCGAGGAGACCGCCCCGGACGGGGTCTACGCCATCGGCCAGCCCCACATCCTGTACGACATCTGGATGTGGTGCCTGCAGCGCGGCTGCAACCTCTACATCGAAAAGCCCATGGGCCTGACGTGGCATCAGGCGCAGATGCTGGCCCATGCGGCCGAGCGCCGGGGCCTCGTCACGCAGGTGAGCCATCAGCGCCGCACCAGCCCGCTCCTGGTGCAGATGCGCCGGGAGTGCCTGCGCCACGGCCCCATCACCCACGCGGTCTGCGAGTTCTTCAAGTGCGCCCCGGAGCCCATGACCGGCGCCCGCGACCACATGCTGGACGACTGCACCCACTCGATCGACACCGTGCGCTGGATGTGCGGCGGCGAGGTCGTGGGTGTCGAGAGCCGCTGCCGGCGGATCGGCGTCCCCGACATCAACTGGATCAACGCCACCCTGCACTTCGATAACGGAGCGGTCGGCCTGCTCGTCAACAGTTGGTGCTCGGGCCGCCGCGTCTTCCGGGTACAGATGCACGCCCCGGGGATCTACACCGACGCGGAGGTGGAAGGCAGGGCGCGCCTGTACGCGGACGGCGACTACCGGGGCGTGGAATACGACGCCCGGGAGGTCGCCGGCAGCGACCACGACTTCGTCTTCGGCGGCTTTCAGGCCAAGAACCGAGAGTTCATCGACTCCCTGAAGACGGGTGTCGAGGTGACGAGTTCCCCGTTCCGCGACTGCGTGAAGACCATGGAGGTCGCCGAGAAGATCCTCGCCCAGGCCCTTCTGCGCGGGGAGTAGGTGGCCGTGCACAGGTCCGCCTTTGCACGGCCACCGTGCCGCCGCCCCCTGTCCCCCAAAGGGCGCATCCAGTGCCAGCACCGGGTTCAGCACCGTCCCGTCCCGTCCCGGCACGCGGGGCCCGCGGCGCCTCCGGGACCGGGGATCGGGCGGGTGGCAGCGGCCGTGGCGCACGGCGAGGCGGGCGGCAACAGACACGGGACCGGTGCCGCGGGAGCGCCGCCCCACTCCGGCGACGCCCCCACCGGGGACCGACGCGGGGACAGGCCGGCCGGTGGCCGAACGTCGGGGCAGGTGTGTGCCGCGGCTGCCGCGCACGGACCGGAGAAGTAACGGCTCAGCACCCCCGGGGCGGGGTTGCTGAGCCGTTACCCGCCAAGCAGCTCTCCGCTGGCCGCCAGCAGGGCCTCCCCCGCCTCGGGGGCCAGCGCCGAGGGGAAGCCGTAGTAGCGGTGGGCCGATCCGACCTCGTAACCGGGCCGCTCGTAGGCCGCGCGCTCCGGCACATAGCCGACGGAGACGCCGGCGTGGCCGACGCCCAGGCACCCCGCGGGCAGCGCCAGCGCGTGCGGGATGTGCGGCTCACCCGGCCAGAAGACCACGGAGCCGTTATGGATCCGCCACGCCGTCACGACGGCGGGCGTCGGCGGCACCGCCTCCCCCGGCCGCGCCACGTCCGCCGCCCACCGCTGCATCGCCCGGGCGGCCCGACTCCCGTCCGCGGGCAGCCCGAGCACCGCGTCCCCCGGCAGCCGGGGCAGTTCCAGTGCCCGACTCCGCCAGCCGAAGGGACCCGTGTTCGCCGTCGGCGTGACGCTCCACAGGTCGGCGACCTCGCCGGCCAGGCCCGCCCATGCGCCGAGTTCGGCCTCCCCCCGGCGCAGGGGGTTCTGGTCGCCGCAGAAGCCCTGCAGGAACAGCGACGGCCACGGCAGCGCCTGCCGCACCTGCCCGACCCAGTCCGCCGATACCAGCCGGTTCTCCGCCCCCAGCACCACCGGGTGGCAGGCCGCCGACCACACCGCGCAGATCGGCGTGCGCGCGCTCTCGGTCCGCTCGATCTTCAGGAGGTGCAGCCGCGGGTCCGTCACGCCGCCCGGATCGCGCCGGTTGCCCCAGCGGGGCTCGGCGAGCCGGCGCCGGCCCCAGCCGAGGCGGCAGGGCACCATCTCGACCACGGCGCGGCGCACCGCATCCCCGATGCGCAGGGCCGACCAGCGCTCGTAGGCCGGGTCGGGATCGCCGCAGCCGATCAGCGGGTAGGTCGCGGGCGCGGCATGCGTGTGGCTGCAGGCGAGGACGATCCGGTCGTCGGGCAGGGGGCAGGCCGAGGCGATCCGCGCCGCGGCCGCCGCCCCGAGGATGCAGAGGTCGAGCCCGACGAGCGCGCGCGGTTCCTCTCCCTCGGCGGCGATGGCAAGCACCGCGGCCTGCAGCCGGTCGCGCACCCCCTCCGCCGGCTGTTCCCGGGCGACATACCCCGACAGTTCCACCCTCTGGCGCCCCGGATCGGGGGTGATGTCGGCCGCGGCGAAGCCGGCTCGGAAGTGCACGCGCGGGGCGGGCAATGCGAGGCCCCCCTTGATAGGGCTCGGCTGAGGCGACAGCAGAGACACGGATGCCGGGCCGGGATGCAGCCCCGATGGATTCCCGCCCGCCCGGGCCGGCCCTGCCTCCGGAACCGCCCCGGGCGGGATCGAGATCCCGGTCCGGTCCACCCCACCCCGTTCGCCGCCGGCACCGGGGCCCCGGGTCTACCCCCAGGCCCGGCTGATCTTCTCCATCGCCGCAGCGATCGAGGCGATATCCCCTTCCCCCGCCAGCAGCAGGCTCTGCGGCAGCCAGCAGCCGTTCTCGGCGGCCGCGGTCGCGGCGGGGACGGGCCGGGCGGCGGGCGGCGCGGCGCCGGCCAGGGCGGCGTTGGCCCCGGCCCGCTCGCGGATGGCCTCGTTCTCGGACAGGAGCGTGTAGCCCGAGGACGCCGGTATGCCCTCCGCGTGCAGCGCCTTGAGGAACTCGCCGCGCCGGCGGCCCCCGAACGCGGCGGGGTCGTAGCGGAAGGGGAAGAGATGCCACGCATGCGCGGTGACCCCCGCGGGCGGCAGCAGGGGGTGGATTCCCGGCACGTGCTGTAGGAGCGCGCCGAGATGCGCCGCCGCCGCCGCGCGGCGACCCGCCTGCGCCGGGAAGCGCACCAACTGCGAGCGCAGCAACGCGGCCTGCAGGGCCGTCATGCGCAGATTCTGGCCGATGCGGGCGTGGCCGTACCAGGCGCCGTCCCGCGTGCGGCCCACGTTGTGCAGCGACCACACCGTCTCGATCCCGGCACCGCGGCCCGTGACCGCGCCGCCCTCGCCCGCGCTCAGGTTCTTGCTCTCCTGGAACGAGAAGCAGCCGAAGCTCCCCCACGTGCCGACGGGGCGGCCGGCCCAGGCGGCGCCCGGGGCCTGGCAGGCGTCTTCGACCAGCGCCAGGCCGCGGCCGTGGCAGAGGTCGGCCAGGGCGGACATGTCGGCCGGGCAGCCGGCGAAGTGGACCGGAACGACCGCCTTGGTGCGCGGGGTGATGGCCGCGGCCGCGGCCGCCGGATGGAGGCACAGCGTGCGCGTGTCGACGTCGGCGAACACCGGCACCGCGCCCAGGAACAGGCAGGCGCTGGCCGTGGCGATGAAGGTGTAGGGCGGAACGATCACCTCGTCCCCCGGGCCGACGCCGGCCGCCATCAGGGAGACGATCAGGGCGCTCGTGCCGCTGGTGACCGCCACGGCGTCCACCGGCGCCCCATCCGGATCGAAGGGGGTGGGGGCCGCTCCCGGCCCCGGGGCGTGCATCGCCGCGAAGTCGCTCTCGAAGGCGTGCACGACGTCCCGCCCGCGTGCCGCGGAGCACCACGTGCCGGCCCGCACCACCTCCGCGACGGCGGTGACATCCTCCTCGGTGGGCTGCGGCCAGACGGGCCAGGGACCGCGGTGGGCGGGGGACCCGCCGTCCACGGCGAGGAGGGCCCGACCCGCGGGGGTGGGCCCGGGCCGCGGGTTCCCGCCGACGGCGGGGGCGGGGGCGGCCCCCTCCGCGGGTCGGGCCGGCAGGGCGGCATCCTTTCGCGTCTCCGGCCGCGCTACGTCCATTTCTGCACCCGTTCCTCTCTTCGATGGCCGTCACTACTCAGCCCAGTCTTGGGGGTGCTGGTAGGGTAGGGTCCGATTCATCCGTCGCAGCCGTTCTGGGACCCCTTCCCGCCACTTCGCCATCGTTGGCGTGACGCCATGACGGGCACCGCGACCCGCACGGCCACGCAGGCACGCGCCCTTCCCAACTGCGTTGCTTCCATGGGTTGGGGTGCGTCCCTTCATCCGTCAGCCCAGGCGGTCGGCATCCGGGAAGCGGCGCAGGTAGACGGGGATGTTCCTGTGCAGGAAGTCGAGTTGGCCGGTCAGGAGGGATTGCGCGTCCGCCATGGGGCGACCACCTCCGCTCTCGCAGGGGCCCGGACTCCAGATGCACGGGTTGCGGGTTCGCGGGGGGTGCGCGGAGGCCTGCCGGGAGGGATGGGGCATTGGGGCACCCGCCCGGGCCGCGGCCCGGTGCCGCCCTGCCCTGCCGCCCGTTCCGGCCCCGCGGCCCGGTACCGACGCGCGCCACGGCCGCCAGGCGCACGGGGCGCGGATCCCCCGCCCACCGTGACGGCACCGTAACGCAGCTCCCGCTACGCTGGGGATCGGTCCGGGGTGGCAGAAAACCCCGGCCTACCCGCGGAGGGGCGGTGTTGACCCGTGCCCCCGACCAACGACGCGCAGGAACTCCGCGCGCAACTGGCGGCGATCCTGCGGGCCAACCGGGACCTCGGCCCCGCGTACGAGCAGACCGCCGTCGATCAGATCCTGGACGCCACGCGGCGGCGCGGCGGAACGGCGGGGGCGTACACCGTACACCCCCCCGGATCCGGGTCCCGCGCCCGGCCCGCGCCGGCAGACCCGTGCATACGCTGGGGGCGGCATCCCCTTCGGGCGCCTGATCTGGGGACTCCTCGCCGCCTGCGCCGCGCTCTTCTTCGTGCTGCCGTTGTTGGGTGTCGCCACCGCCGCCACGTTCGCGCTGTGGCCGGCGCTGCTCCTCTTCGTCCTCTTCCGAGCCGGCCGCCGGTTCTTCGGCCGGCGGACGCCGTGGGGGTTCGCCGGCCCCTACCGCTCCCGGTGGTACCGCGGCTGGTACTGGTAGCGCCGGGGGCCCCGGCCCTCCGGCAGGCCCGCGGACGGCACGGCGTCGGCCCCGCGGGGCACGTCCCGGGGGGAAGGCGGATCCGGGGACCGGTGAGACGCCGGCCACCAGGGCGCCGTGACCGGCGACCCCATCCGCCACGCGGGAACGGCCGGGCGCCACGTCGGGCGAATCGACCGGCGCACCCGCCGCCCGCGCACCGCGCCGCAGGGGGCGGCGCCTGCGGCGCGGACCACAGGGGCACGGGGGGTCCCGGCCGCCACACGGTGGCGGCTCGGGGACAGCACCACGGTGGCCTCTGCCATACGGCGGGGGCGAATGCCCCCCCAAACTCCCATTTGCGTTTAGGAACTCATGTTCCTACAATGAGCCTCACCCCCGGCCGCCGGGGAGAGGGAGGCGCCGCCCGTGCCCGCTGCGCGCTGGATCGCCTTCTTCCGCTTCCACGGCCTCCTGCTCCCGCCCGGCGCCGGCCCGGACGCCCCCGCCCTCCTCTTCCGCCACGGCCTGGTCTGGGACGCCGACCGCATCGCCCGTGCGGGCGGCATCCGCCCGGGCCTCGATGCGGCCGCCGCCCGCACGGTCTGCCCCGGCGCGGAGGGCCGCACGTTCGCCCCCCCCGCCGCCGCACGCCTCCTGACGCCGGCGTGGGACACCCTCGCCGCGGCCTCCTCGACCGTCGAGCCCGACCCCGACGGCCGCCCCGAGGCCTATGCGGCATGGCCGGCGGCATCGCCACCGCTGCCGGAGATCCGGGCGCTGACCGCCGGCGTGCGACGCGCCTTCCCCCATGTGGACCTGTCGGTGGGCCTGGCCGGCAATCGCCTGGTGGCCCGTGCCACCTGCCCGCCGGACGCCGGCTTCGCCGCCGTGGCGCCGGGCGGGGAGGCCCGCTTCCTGGCGCCGCTGCCCCTGCAGGCGCTGGTCGACCAGGGGCTGCTGGCGCCCGCCCTCCACCGCCGGCTGCGGGAGTTGGGCCTCCACCGCTGCGGCCAGGCGGCCGCCCTGCCGGAGGCGGCACTGCAGGCCCGCTTCGGCCGGGAGGGCGGGCGGCTGCGCGCCCTCTGCCTGGGCCGAGACGAGCGCCCGGTCGCCGCCCTCCACCCGCCGCGGACGCCCTCCGCCCGGCGCGCCTTCCCCGACGGGCTTCCGCCAGGGACCTGGCCGGAAGCGGCCGCCCGCCTCGCCGGCCGGGCCGGGACGGCCCTCGGCCCCGCGGAGGGCGCCCGCAGCCTGGTCCTCTGCGGCGCCTTCGGGGAGAGGCGGCGCACATGGAAGGGGCCGCAGCGCACCGCCGGCGTCCTGGCGCGCGCCGCTGCGGAACTGGCCCGCCGGGCCGCGGAGGCACGGGAGGGCCCCACCGACCACCTGGAGGTGCGCCTGGAGGGACTCGCCGCCATCCCGATCCCGCCCCTGAGCCTCCTGCCCCCGCCGTTCGGGGACCGGCGACAGTCGAAGAAACTGGAAGACCTGCTCGCCCACCTGCCGCGCGGGATCCTGCGCCGGGGTCCCGGGGCAGTGGACCGCTACGAGCGCCTCCTCTCGCTGCTCGACCCGTGGAGGGAGGCGCAGTGACACGCATCCCCGACCGGCCGGTGGCGGTGCGGCTCGACCCGGCCGGCCGGCCGAAGGCCTTCCGCTGGCAGGGGCGGTGGCGTGACGTGGCCGAGGTCATCGATGAGTGGGTGTACCGGCAGCCGTGGTGGGAGGAGACGATCTTCGGCGACGGGTCCGGACGATCGCCGGAGCGCACCTTCTACCGCGTGCTGGCGGCAGGGGGCGGGGTGTTCGAGTTGGCGCTCGCTGAGGGCGGCCGGGCCTGGCTGTACCGGGAGTTCGATTGAGGGCGGCGGAGCAAAAGGGCGGCAGGGGACGCGGAGGGGGCGGCCGATGGCGGGAAGCCGCGGAAACCGACGCCGCCGAGTTGGCCCGGCTGATCGAGGCCGCCAAGCGGGCCGCCGGCCGTCTCCCCGGCGACCGTCTCCCCCGAGCCGGTCCCCTACTCCAGGCGCGAGGAATGGCACAGCCGGCGGCGAACGCGGAAAAGGCAGCAGTTCTGCCGAGCCCCGGGAAGGAGGGCGCCGCCGGCCATGATCCGCATCGGTACGTGCGCCTGGGCCGACCACACCGGCTTCTACCCACGCGGTGTGGCGCCGACGGCACGGCTGGCCTACTATGCGCGCTTCTTCCCGCTGGTCGAGGTGGACAGCACCTTCTACCACCCGCCGAGCGCCCGCAACTGCGCTTCTTGGGCCGAGCGCACGCCCCCCGAGTTCCGATTCCACGTCAAGGCCCACCGCACCCTGACGTGGCACGACCGCGGGGCGATCCCTGATCCGGCGGGCCTGCGCCCCATCGCCCGGCAGTTCGCCGAGGCCGTCGAGCCCATGCGCCGGGCCGGAAAACTGGTCGCCCTGCACTTCCAGTTCCCGCCCTGGTTCCAGCGGGGCGCGGAGGCCTGGGACTACCTCGCCGCCCTGCGCGACACCCTGCCCGACCACCGGCTGGCGGTCGAGTTCCGCCACAGGGGATGGTTCCACGACGCGGAGCGCTCGGCGGAGACGCTGGACGTCCTGCGGCGGGGTGACTTCGTGCATACGATCTGCGACGAGCCGCAGGTGGGCTCGGGATCGGTCCCGGCGGTCGTCGCGGCCACCAACCCCGATCTGGCCATCGTTCGCCTGCACGGCCGCAACACCCAGACCTGGTACAAACCCGCCGCGACGACCGGGGAACGCTTCAAGTACCGATACAACGAGGACGAGTTGCGCGAATGGGTGGAACCGGCGCGCACCCTCGGGGCGCAGGCCGCCGACGTGCACGTGCTGATGAACAACAACCACGAGGATTCCGCGGTGCGGAACGCGTGGGAAATGGCGTCGTTGTTGGGCTTGGACTACCCCAACCCGTGGAGCGGGACGCTCCTCTGAGCGTCAATGGTGCCATTTTGGTGGAGCCCGCATCGGGGGCAGTCCGGCGGTCCGGCGGTCCGGCGGTCCGGCGGGACCGTCCCCGCCGCCCGGCCGGCGGAACCGACGGTGGCCCCCCTCGCCCGCGAGGTCCACGAGCCCGGCGCGGGGCTTCACGTTCAACCCCAGGGCTCCAGCAACTCCCGGCGGCACCACGTGCCACCCCCTTGACGCACGCGACGGTGACGTGCAACGGCATCCCGTCCGCTGCTGGCTGTGGTCGGGGCGTACGGCGGACGTGCGCGTCGTCCCCGAGGTCAAGAAGGACCTCATCGGCTGGAGGCTGGGACGGGTCGTGACGGTCGTCGCCCGCGGCTTCACCTCCGCGGAGCACCTGCGCACCCTGCAGACCGCCGGTGGCCATTACATCGCCGGGGAGAAGGCGTCGCCACCGCCGTCGGCGTACAATCGCGGCGGATGCATGGGAGACGGCCCGGGGGCGCGGCGCCCCTCCCCCCTTCCGGCGGTGCATCCCGTGCCGGCCGGCCGCGACCGGCGGCTTCGCGCCGGATCCATCTGGTCTACGCCGGCGGTGCACCGTAAGGGCGGCCGCCCGGCAAGGGAGGTTCCCGTGATGACCGCATCCGATCGCGCGGCCCTGATCGCCGCCTATGCCGCCGGCCCGGAGAGGCTGAGGGCGGCCCTCGCGGCCGTCCCCGAGGCCGCCATCCCGCTCCGACCGGGCCCGGACCGCTGGTCGGCGCGGGAGATCGCCCTGCACCTCTGCGACGCCGAACTGGCGACGCAGTTCCGCATGAAGCGGGCGGTGGCCGAGCCGGGCGCGCCCGTGCCCGCCTGGGACGAGAAGCGCTGGACCGATGCGCTCGCCGAGCGGGAGGACCTCGGTTCGGCGCTCGATGCCTTCACGTCCCTGCGCGCGGGTATGGCCGCCCTGCTGCACGGGCTGCCCGAGGACGCCTGGGTGCGGACCTCGGTGCACGAATCGGCGGGTGCCGTCACCCTGCTGCAGTGGCTGGATCGCGCCGTGCGGCATACCGAGAACCACGCGGCGCAGATCGACGCCCTGGCGGGCGCCGCCGGGCGGTGAAGGGCGGCCGCCCGGGCCGGGCGAGTCGCCCGCCCATGGCGCGGTACGCCCCCCATCGTCCTGGGCGCGGCCGCATCGGGCGCGGTGCCGTCGCTCCGGCCGGGGCGCGGGCACGCGCGGCCGGCCCTGCCCGGGTGCCGCCATACGGCCGTCGGGTCGGGCATTGCTGCCGGCAGAGGCCGCACGGCAAGGGCACATCCCCATGGGAACAACGGGCGCGCGCCGCGCCTGACACGGCAGGCGGGACGGAGGGGGCGCCGTCCAAAGCCGTCTGCCGCCACGCGCCGGGCGGACCGGCGGTCCTCCGCCCGCCCGGCCGCCCGGCGCGGAACCCCGGAGGGCAAAGCGGCCCCATGCGCACATCCGTTTGCAGTCGGGAACACCAGATCCTATACTGCAAAGCGGAGGGACCGTCATGCCCCCCGCCCCACCCCCGCCGCCCTTCGTGCACCTGCACGTGCACGGCCCGTTCTCACGCCTGGACGCCGCCTCCACGGCCGAAGCCCTCTGCGCGCGGGCCGCGGCCCTCGGCATGGAGGCGTTGGCCCTCACCGACCACGACACGCTCTCGGGCGCGGTGCCCTTCCTCCAGGCCTGCGCCCGCCACGGCCTGAAGGCGATTCTCGGCGCCGAGGTCGGGGTGGACGCCCCCGCCTGGGGCGGGGACGCCCCCCCGCACCTCGTCCTGATCGCCCCGGACGCCGCCGGTTACGCCGCCCTGTGCCGCCTGATCAGCCGCGCCCATCTGGACCGGCCGCGCGGCCACCCCCTGGTGGCGCAGGAGAGCCTGGAGCAGGAGGCGCCGCACCTCATCGGACTCTCCGCCAGCCGGTGCGGGGAGATCGGGGGGCACATCCTGGAACACCGCCCGCCGGCGGCACAGGACGCGGCGGAGCGCTACGCCGGCCTCTTCGGCCCCGACCGCTTCTACCTAGAGCTCCCGGCCGACCGCCTCCCGGGTAACCGACGGCTGATCCGCGGGCTGCGGGAACTCGCCCTGCGCCTCGGCCTGCCCGTGGTGGCGACCGGCAACGTGCATTACGCCACCAAGGGGGAGGCGTGGGTATCCGACCTCCTCGCCTGCGTCCGCCTGCACTGCCGCCTCGACGACCTCCCCCCCGAGCGCGCGGCGGAGGCCTTCAACGCCGAGCGCTACCTCAAGACGGCGGCGGAGGTCGAAGGCGCCGTCGGCGACCCCGCCGCCGTGGCGCGGTCGGCGGAACTGGCGGCGCGCTGTCAGGTCCCGCTGGAACTCGGCCGGAACCGCTATCCCCACTTCCTCGTCCCCGGAGGGGAGGCCCCGGAGTCCCTTCTGCGCCGGCTGGTGGGGGAGGGCCTGGTCTGGCGCCACGGACCACATCCGACCGAAGCGGTGCGGCGGCGCCTGGAGTACGAGTTGGACGTCATCACCCGCCTTGGTTTCGCCGACTACTTCCTCTGCGTCGCCGACGTCGTGCGCTGGGCGCGCCGCGAGGGGATCCGCGTGGCCGGGCGGGGCTCGGCCGCCGACAGCGCCGTGGCCTACGTCCTCGGCATCACCGATGTGGATGCGGCCGGCCGCGGCCACCTCTTCGAGCGTTTCCTCTCCGCGGAGCGCGCCGAGGCGCCGGACATCGACCTGGATTTCGACGCGCGCCACCGGGACCGGGTGGCGGAATACGTGGTGGGCCGCTACGGGCAGGAGCGGGTGGCGGCGGTCGCGGCGCACAACACCTTCAACGCCCGCAGCGCGGTGCGCGACCTCGGCAGGGCGCTGGGGTTCCCGCCCGAGGAACTCGACCGCGTCGCCAAGCGCGTCCCCTACTACGTCGGGGCGGACGAGCTGCGGGCGGCCCTGGAGTCGGTGCCGGAACTGCGGGAACTGCCGATCGCCCGCCGGCGCCTGAATGCGCTGGCGGAGGCCGCAGCCGCGGTCGCCGGGCTGCCGCGCCACCTCGCCACACACCTCGGCGGCCTCTGCATCACGCCGGGCCCGGTCACCGACGTGATGCCGGTGCAGCGCTCGGCCAAGGGCGTGGTGGTCGCGCAGTTCGACAAGCGCGACCTGGAGGCGCTCGGCCTCCTCAAGCTCGACCTGCTGTCGCTGCGCACCCTCGGGGCGGTCGACGACGCGGTGCGCATCGCCGCGGACTCCGGCCGGCCGGTGGATTACGCATCGATCCCCGAGGACGACCCGGCGACCTTCGCGCGGCTGCGGCGCGGGGAGACGATCGGCGTCTTCCAGCTCGAGTCCGCGGCGCAGATGGCGCTGCAGGTGCGGCTGGGCGCCGAACGCATGGAGGATGTGATCGCCTCGGTCGCCCTCATCCGGCCGGGGCCGATCCAGGGGAACATGGTCGATCCGTTCGTGGCGCGCCGGCGCGGCCGGGAACCCGTGACCTATCCCCACCCGGGCCTGGAGGACATCCTCCGGCGCACCTACGGGGTCGTCGTCTACCAGGAGCAGGTCATCGCCATCGCCACCGAGATCGCCGGCTTCACCCCCGGCGAGTCCGACCAGTTGCGGCGGGTCATGTCCCACGCGCGCTCGCCCCGCGAGATGGAGGGCATCGGCCGCCGCTTCTGCGAGCGGGCGGTGGCGCGGGGGGTCGATCCGGCCGTCGCCGACGGCATCTTCCGCTGCCTGCAGGGATACGCGAGCTACGGCTTCCCGGAGGCGCACGCGGTGGCCTTCGGGATGACGGCCTACCGCACGGCCTACCTGGCCGAACACCGCCCGGCGGCATACTTCGCGGGCCTCCTCGACAACCAGCCGATGGGCTTCTATCCGGTGGGCACCCTGGTGAACGAGTTGCGGCGGCGGGCCGTGGCGGTCCTCGGGCCGGACGTCAACGGCAGCGGACGGCGGTGGGGACCACCCCCACCCGGGGACGCGGGGGGACGCGGCGCGGGGTCGGATGTCCTGCGCGCCCCCCGCCCCGCCACCGGGGACGGGAGGGGCGAGGAGACGCTGCGCGCCCCCCTCTGGGCCGTGCACGGTGTGGGGGTGGCGGACGCCGACGCCGTCGTCGCCGAGCGGGAGCGGGACGGAACGTACCGGAGTCTCCACGACCTCTGCCGGCGTGTGCCGGAACTCCCGCGGGACGTGCTGGAGGCGCTCGTCCTGGCGGGGGCCTGCGACGGTCTGGGCACGGGCAACCGGCGGGCGCTGCTCTGGTCGCTCCCCGGGGTGTGCGAGGCGGCACGCGCCGGAGGGCTGCCGCTCCAGGCCCCGCCCCCGGACCTCACGGACATGACGGGGCGCGAGAAATGGCTTGCGGAGGAGCGGCTGCTCGGCTTCTCGCCGCGCGGGCACGTCATGGGGCTCCTGCGGGACGACCTGGAGGCGCGCGGCTACCTGCGCTCCGCCCAGGTGCGCTCCGCGCCCGACGGTTTGTCCCTGTCCGCGGCGGGCGTCCCCTTGCGCCCGCACCGGCCGCCGACGCGGTCGGGCCGGCGCCTTGTCTTCCTCGCCTTAGAGGACGAGGAGGGGCTCGTGGAGGTGATGGTGCCGGAGGAGGTCTACCGCCGCGACGGCACGGTGCTGTTCCCGGCCGCGCCGGTGCTCGGGGTCGAGGGGCGCGTGCGGCGGCGCGGCGCGGGCATGAGCCTGGTGGCGGACCGCGTCCGGGGGCTGGTGCGGTGACGGCCCAACAGCCCCGCCCCTGGGAGTGCTGGGCCGTCACCCCCTCGCCTCTTCCCGCCGCAGCGTTTTCCGGGCACGTTCCCAGGGCATCGGACCGTGACCGGGCGGCGATCCGGCTTCCCCGCGCCGGCGCCTGCCGATATGCCCGCACCGCCTCGCCACGGGACCTGAGTCGGGAAGGGGATGCGTCCGCAGGACGGGGTAGGCCATGAATCCTCGGCCGCGTCGCGGAACGGTGGTCGCGATGGCGGATTTGCCGGTGACCGGCTCGGCGTATACAGTCCTTTGCAGCGCCACATGAGGGGGAACGGACTTGGAGACGGCCGTGTCCATCAGGGAGTCACTCCGGCAGGCCCTGCTTCCGGAGTCCGACGTCCGCTCCGCGTGGCTGTTCGGGTCGGTCGCGGCCGGTCGGACACGGCGCGACTCGGACGTGGATGTGGGCGTGTGGATGGGCGGTGATTGCACGTTCGAACGCCTGGCCGACCTCACCGCACACGTCGAGCGGGGCACCGGCCTGCCCATCGATCTCATCGTGCTCGACCGGGCGACGCCACCCCTGGTCCTGGATGCGATCCACGGCGTCCCCGTACTGACGCGCGATGAGCGCGCCGAGATCGAGTGGGTCCTGCAGGTCTCGCGTGAAGCGGAGGACTGGCGGGCGTTCCTGGCCTCCTTTCTGGAAGAACGCCGCCACGGCCGGGAGGCGCACACGCCATGCAGGTGACGGATGCCCAACGTTCCGCAGTGGCCGTGCGCATCGAGTTCGCCCGGGCGGAACTGGTGGATGTGGGCGTGTATGACGCCATGGATTGGATCACGTATCAGAGGGATCGCACGGCGACGCAACGTGGAGCGCATCGCGGAAAACGTGGCCAACGCGGTCATCGACATCGCCAAGATTCTGGTCGCCGCCGCGGGCGGGGGCGTACCGGGAACCTACCGGGAGGTGCTGGAAGCCACCGCCGGGGCGGATCTCTGCACTGCAGACACCGCGCGGGAACTCGTCCGTCTGGCCCAGCTACGCAACACGCTGGCCCATCGGTATCTTGACTACAAGTGGGCGCAGCATACCCATTATAATCGACCAAACAGCTATTTCCCAGACTTTTCTTCTTCGTGCTGCGCGCTGTAGCATCTGCCTACTTCGTTGCTCCAATTCAAGGGGGCGGCCGCGTGACCAAGTGGGGTCTGGGTAACGGGCGGCTCATTCCGCATGGGCTCACATGAGGAAGAACTTCAAGCCTTGTGGGAGAAGAACGGCTGGGATCCTTACTGGCTGGCGCACACGGTCTCAGAGCGGTACCCCCACGGAGTCGAAGTTGACGGCTTCTGGATGCGGAAAGGCCCGATCGCCGTCGGAGAATACTTCGCCTTCATGAAGGCCACTGGCCAATCGGCGCCGGTGGACCCGGCCGTACACGGGCCGACGAACAGCGTGTGGCGGGACGGGTAGCCCCTCCTCGGCACGGAGGGCCTACCCGTGTCCTCCGTATCCTGGCATGACGCTCTCGCG
>Ga0080006_1142301_pt1 | contig 30938 bp, 24 predicted proteins | sample RS3BMetagenome_FD_69209 | JGI IMG/M metagenome (GOLD analysis project Ga0080006, IMG submission 69209) | Ferric oxide microbial mat and aquatic microbial communities from Rainbow Spring, Yellowstone National Park, USA - RS3B (SPADES... ...
TGTCTTTATGAGCGACTATTAGTCGTTCAACCTCTCCGTGCTGTATACGATCCATAAGCGCCAGGAACTTCTTACGTTTGAAGTTCATGCCTTGACCGATTTCCTCGATCCACTCATCTACGGCTACACCTGCGTTAAGGCAGTAGGTCTCCATCGCCTTAACTTGTGATACCAAATCGTCTTTTTGTCCTGAACCACTCACTCTACAATACCAATACCGTTAACTTAGTACCATTCCTGTGCTATACTGGGTCTCGGGAGGTACCGATGCCAAGACCCGGATGGAGAAAACAGCCAGAGGATTCGCGACTGACCGATCATCTCTCCATAGGGGTTCTGACCCGTACCTTTGGGAGGGATCTCATCGATTCGATACTCATCGCAACCGACAAGGTCCAACAGCGGATACGTCTGTTGCCATCACGGGTGATGATCTATTACGTTCTGGCTCTCTCGCTCTATCCCCAGGACTCCTACGAGGAGGTCATGCGTCACTTGAGCGAGGGACTTCGGTGGGCAGATCAATTCCAGTCTTCTTGGAACGTCCCCTCCAAGGTGGCGATCTTTAAGGCTCGGGTACGCTTGGGGTCTGAACCTATGCGGAAGCTTTACGAAGCAGTTGCAAAACCACTGGCAACTCCTGGTGATGAGGGTGCCTTCTACCGGGGGTTGCGTCTGGTTGCGATCGATGGAACGAGCCTTAGCGTCGCTGACACTGCCGAGAACCTCGCTCACTTTACCAAGCCAACCACTCCACTTGGTGAGGCTGCCTATGCCAAGGCAAGGATCGTCGTTCTCTTAGAGTGTGGAACCCATGCGATCTTTGCGGCCAACGCTGGTCCCTATAGCAGTGCTGAGCAGGTGTTGGCCCAAGAGGTGATCGACGAGCTCACTCCTGGGATGCTCTGTCTTGGTGACCGAGGGTTCTTTAGCTATGATCTGTGGCAACGAGTGGCGAACACCGGTGCCCAACTCCTCTTTAGGGCAAAGAGCAACTACCGCATTGAGATGGTCGCCGAACTCGAGGATGGTTCGTACCTTGGCAACGTCTATCACCACAAGGACAGAGCCAGAAAGAGTCCGCTGCTACTCAGGGTCATTGAGTACCAGATCACCGAAGGGGAGGATCCAGATGCCTTCTACCGTCTCTTTTGCACCATCACCGATCCCGAGATGGCGCCCGCTCATGAATTGGCGGCGCTCTATTCCAAACGCTTAGAGATCGAATCAGCTTTTGATGAACTAAAGACCCACCAGTTTGAGGCACGAAGAGTGTTACGGTCTCAATCTCCAGAGCTCGTCTATCAGGAGATCTGGGGGATGCTAGCGCTGCACTTTGGCATCAGAGAGCTCATGTATGACGTAGCGGCGTCTTCACGAGGAGACCCGGTGGCGCTCTCATTTGTTGGCTCTCTCCGGATGCGCGCGCACAGTGCTATGACCAGTCCGGGTTTTTCCCCCTCAGCTCCTTGCTGAGGCCTTCCGTCGCGCCTGTGCTCAGATCCTTGACCAGGCGCTTCCAAAGCGAAGGCTGCGCTCTAATCCCCGGGTGATACGCAAACGAATGAGCCCCTATCCCACCAAGTATCCCAACCACTCCAACTGGCCCCAGCCCTCAAGGCCAGCCAAAGATCTTATCTATATCATCGGAGCTGGTCCCTAAGTTAACGGTATTGGGCTAGCACCTAGCTGTTCGGGATACCTCTGAGTTCTCATGGGTATTGGCTCTCCAACTATACTCGCAGAGATCACGCGCAGATATTTAGTAGGCTGGGAAGTACATAGGCTCCGACCTGCTGTACTTGCGTAGTCGAAGAAAACCCTGGTCATCGCCAGGGTTTTCTTTGTAACTGACAGAACTACGACGATAGCGGGCCCACAAACGACCCAAGTGCGTTTCAATCGCCTAGCAATTTGGTCGCCTCAACTGATGGGCACCAACTACTAGGTAGCACGGTCGAATGCCACCGAGGCCGACCCAACGCAGTGCGGCGGATGACGCTAAGTGTTGGGACGCAACATACATCGTTGATCACTGGACGCCAGCCCTTGCCCGAGGTGACCGCGTGGGCCACCTCAACGTCTTCACCCCCTATCCCTTCCCCCCAAAGATACAGTGGACGAAGGCGCAACCTGTTGGAGTCATCAAATCCTGCAACTCTCCAGCGAGTCTCGTGGTAAAGATCAAAGAACGCACGTGCGGCGTTCCCAGGCATGTGCGTTACCGGCCCAAAGTCAAGTTCATCCCCTGGTGTTAGCCAGCCAACATAAAAAGCCTTGCCACTGGTGATGGCGTCGATGACCTTATGATCAGCGAGCCTCCAGGACTCCGACCAGGTTGGTAGTTCTGCTTGAAAGAGATCGACGTGCTGTTTCCTAAAGCCAATGCGTCCGAACTCGCCTCCAAAGACTCGAATCATCCCAAAGCGAATACGACCCTTGCTATTTCGCCACGCATAGACACGCCCATGATGGATGGTCCCGAGATCATGTCCGCTATTCCCAACGCGGAGCATTCCGCCCGTTCTCGAACTGAACAACGTCACCACGTCGTTGCCTCGAAGGACAGTGCCATTTTCATCTCTCACGCTACGGGCATCATCTGGCCCAAGCTCGCTTTGATCTTTGAGCTCGCCACGCAAGAGCGTATACACATTCCTGTCGGTGATACGTCGAATCTCCGTGGCGCTAAAACTAGCACCCAGTTCCTTTCTGATCAGGGGCTTGCCTGTGTCGTCATGGACGCGCCCTATCTGGGGTCGGAGTCGCATCGGATAGATCACCGGCACCTGATCGCGGATAAGCAGATCCCTCACACGATCCACAAGAACATCGACGGTATTGAGCCAAGCGCGAAAGATCACCTGATCCTTGGGGCTTGATCCATAGTGTTCTCGCGATAGATCAGGGACATCACCGAGGCACGAGGTTTGATAGAGATCATCACGCTCTGCAAGCGTCTTAGCTACCGATGCCGACAGCGAACTAAGCACAATAGCGCCAAGTGCATGGTAGCGTCGATCGAGGCGCGTCGTTGCCCTCTGGTCACCCAACATGACCCGCTCGGCAAATGATCCGTGCCGTTGGGCTAGCGAGGTGATGTGGTCCCGATAGACCAACACCTGCGCGCGACCATGATTTGGGTCATGCCCTGGCTGGCTCTCTAGGTATTGTTCAATGCGCTCACGTAGCGCAATGGCGGCGTAGGAGGTGGCGGCGATAGTTCGCTCATCGAGTGGGTCGTCGTCTGACTCGCGTCGCAACCGATGAATGACGACGGATTTGTAGCAAGCAAACTCGTTGTAGATGGTCTTTCTGGTCTTATCGCTATCTAGGACACTGCGTGTTCTCTTCCATAGCCTTACCCGAGCGATCGCAGCTTGGAGGCTCACACCGTCAGGTGCTGACTCCGCCATGGCCCAGCGGGCAAAGGGCTGCCTACCTTTGGCGCTCTTGCAGCGACGACAAATAGCAGCTAGGTTCGACAGACGATTCGAGCCCCCTGTGGGCCTAGGGACGATGTGGTCAATCTGGGAATCATCGTGTGTGATGGTCATCCCACAATAGAGACAACATCGTCCTTGTCGCTCAATCAGGATTGCTTTGGTGACGTCTCGCTTGGACGGGTTCTTGATCCCCTTTGACATGAGGTCGTCGCGGATGCGCTCGTTGAAGAGCTTGCGCCGTCGTTGAACGTTCTTTCGTTGCGCCAACGCGATATCGTCAAGTGTTCCAGCGCGCGCCAATGCTACGACAACCTGGCTAGGAGCTCCCCATTTGGCACTTGCTGTACGAAGGAACCGTCCCACGATATTGAGGCTCCGATCCAGTGCCGGTTGCCCGGTTGGGATAGCGAATGAATCTTTGGGTGCTCGCCAATTGGCATCCACGACATGGCCCTGTTGATCAACGCGAGCCACCTTGCGTTGCGCTGTGGTGAGATCACAACCGGTATCGCACATGATGGCATTCATGGCCTTTAGCGTGTTCAGACTGTAGATTGCATGCCCTGTCGCAAGTCTGAGTGAGTGAAGGGCACTGAGTTCTTCATCAGAGAATTCCTCGAGCACTCCATCTACTCCCTCGCCATAGCCGGCGGCATCAGCGATGCTTAACACCAACGCTTCACGCATATCGTGTCGAGCAAGGGCCCACCACTGGGATATGTGCCCAATTGTGCAGTGCTCGATGGCGATCGAGGTAACATCCACCGGAGGGGAGTCACTCACTACCGTAAGGGCGAGTCCGAATTGCTCCTCAAGCTCTGGCCAGAGAGGAGGCTCGTCTCCCCTCCAGTCGAGGAGGTACTGAGCTAGTACTTTGCGTGTCTTTGAGGGCAACAGGTGCCCAGTGCGGTCTCGTAGCATGGCAACCGCAACACGGATGTCAAACTCCTGCGACGCAAGACTTGCACGTGGAGCGCGGGGGGTCCCGTCAAGGGGATCATTGCCGATTCGACTTGATGAGATGGTGGGTGGCTCCTGGCGAAACAACACCTCGCTGATACGCACGAGAAACTCTTGGCCGAGTTCTTGTACCTCAACGATACGTCGTAGCTCCCGATAGACATCTTCTTGTCGGACCTGGGCGCACAGAAGAGGAAGGTTTGCCTCGCGGGCTGGTTGGTTTCGTGGACGGACCAAGATGTAGGGGTTTAGTGCCACCAGTGTTACCACCAGCTCGCCTAAGGTGTCTGCCCGCTCGGCCTTCTCTTTGAGCCCTTGTTTACTAGTTGGTGCCCCCGCAAAGCGTTCAAGCGCGGCCTCCTTCATCTTGATGAACTCAGAGCTCGGTCCTTGGTCGGCCAAGCTGATGAGTTGATCAAGCCCTAACCAGGAGCTACGCCATCCGCGATGTCGTCCCATGTGCATGATCGCCAGTGCCACGAGTTCATTGCGCCTCCGATCCTCATTGATCTTGTACCGAACCAGAGTTGCCCGTGCCTTCCATGCTCCATGGGTTGGGATCGCTTCGGGTTCTCTACAGCCAAAGGATTCCAATACGTTTGCAAGGGAGCCGAGGAGGGCACGGCGGCGTTTGTGTAGACGTCGCGTTCGACGCGCGACTCCTGCTCGAGCCTTGCGGCTATCCCCAATTTGGCCATCTGGATCTGTTCCAGCATCGTGGATATCTGAGACCGCGGCGAGGATTTTTGGCCCCTCATCATCTACTGGGTATTCAACAGCGGCCAAGCCAACGGCGTGTTCGCCTATCGTGACTCCCAATGTCCAGGTACACGGCGTAGGGCTACTAGTCATCTCGTTCTCACTCATGTGAGTCCTCCGCTTGGTCAGTGGTCGCCATATCGATCTGGGCATCCAATGCTGGGTACAAAAAACGATCCCCTCCCGGAGTTGCCAGGAGGGGATTAGAAATCATCCCACATGGGTGAACCAACATGGAACTTACTGAGAGAGTGTACATAGGCTCCCGCTGCTCAACTCTAGCAGACGATGCCACGACTCGCATCCAAGTGCGCGGGCAATTGGGCCGATACACTCCGCGAGAGTCGACGCCATTGTGAACCAGCTCGTGCGCCAGCGCCCGGCATGAAGACCCGATGTCTGACAAAGCGCTTAAGACAGAGCGCCTCCTCACAAAGTCCGCAGAACTCGCTCGCATTCGCAACGAGGACACCATAGTTGCGATGGGCACTTGGGATCCAAGCTCATGGGGCGCCCACCAGGTGTTGGGGTCGAGCACCGATGGCGTGGTTATCAACCCACGGGTCATCGCATCTGGCCAGAACCGAGCAAGAGCCATGACGACGAGAGGACGAGGCACCACATAAGAGTGACCCAACTGCCACGACGATCGAATGGCACTTGGCCGTCTCGTACGTGTCGTAGGGTCGCCTCACCTTGTTTGTGGCTCGGCACTACGTGGAGTTGGCTCTCTTGAGGAGATCAGGACTACCGCGAGCATCATTGGCCACCGAGACGATTCGCGCCAGGGTCTCCGTCACTCGTTGGACGAACGTTAAGGTACTCTTCGAGAGCGTCGTGGGAGATCAAAATGCGTCCATTGGCTCCAGCTCCGGTGCGGGCCACACGCAACCTTCCGGCCTTAATGTCGCGGCGCACCGTGGATTCCGAAATGCCGCACATTTTGCTCACTTCAGCAACCGAATACACCACGATAGGGCGTCTATCCGAGCCTGTTGCTTTCAATGACCTCTTTCTGCGGTCCTTGCGTCGCCTGTCATGTCGTTTGCGGTTGCGGTTTGTTGACGATCCCATGGGATCCTCCTTCCTCTACTTTACTCAGGGACTCCTACAAGAGCGCTTAAGGTACACACTTATTAGTAGGAGCCCGTTTCTTCTATGATCTTCGGCACAAAGCACCATTTACTAAAACGTTTAAAGATTTTCATGAAATCTGCCGACCTAAGCTACGCTGTAACGAGCTCTCCGCGCGCTCATTGTGCGGGTCGGCGTCCGGTTCCTGTCACAGAACCTGGCTTTGAGCTTGGGTGATACTAAGCACGCGCGTGTTGGTCTCATCCTGGCAACGCTATCGACCGACTCGGAGCATGCCGGGTGGCCGATTAGCAGTTCTAGCTGCGGCCGCGGGGGCGGAGAGGCCTTTGATCGGTGTTGACGCTAATTTTTCGTGGCCGTCCACTTGGCAACCAACACGAACGGGCCACTCTCGATCATGGTGCCAATCCCCACCTGTTCGATCATATGGCAAACAACCGCCTGGTGATCTGGCTGCTTAGGTAGTACTTGGATCGCGACTTTGGTTGGTACTTGTTGAGCCAACCCGAATGGATGAGCCATGACTCTGATTGACCGTGCCTTTTGGCACCCTCTCCCCCGTTACCACGGTGATCGGCACACTATCTCCTGGGAGTCCCGGGGATAATGCAACAGTGCCAAGGCCTACAAGATCATCACCCGTGATGGCGAGGGGCAAATGCGTAGCTGTTAGACCCACTCCGATTGCGACCGGTATCGTATCGATGAGATCTCTCCCAAAGGTACGAGTGAGAACCCCTATCGGGAGATGATCGGTCAAGCGCGAGCTCTTATGGATGTTGCTTTGGTCCAGGTCCCGGCAGCGACACCTCCGAGACCATGTTTGGCACGGGGATGCTACTACGCTGAGGGAACTAACTGGGTTGGTCACGTCGATCACCTTCTCTGCCGCCATAGTAAAGCCGTGCATGCATCAAATCTTGCGTTTCCATAACGATGCATACCGACAATCGATGCTAACCTTAGTGCATCTATGCCGCAGCACACGGGGGGACTGTTGTCGAACGAGACGAGCGCACTTGAGCAGAGGATTCACAACAACACTCAGGCAGGCAAACCAACATGCATACCCCACCGCGACCGGCCGGCATCGGTCTCGGCAGCATTCTTGACTGAACTTCTACGCTCGAGAACCTACGGTGAACGAGGGTTGGTCTTGATTGGTGCGCAGATCACAGGCCAGTTTGACTGTTCAGACCTCGAAATCACTGCCCCCTTGAGACTCCTTAGTTGCTCATTCGACCGGCCCCCAATCCTCGCCCGAGCTCACCTCCGCCTGCTCGACCTACGACGAAGCACCATGCCAGGGCTCGTGATCGACGGTGCAATTGTGACACACGACTTGCTCCTACGTCGCGCAAAGATCAAACCTACCAACGGTTCTGGCACAGCCTTAAGCGCATACAAGCTGATTGTCTCCCAAGAGGCAGACTTCCGTCATCTTGTTGCACAAGGCGGGGTTCGTCTGCTAGGTGCTACAATCGGCGGCCAGTTCAATTGCGCGGACGCAACGCTGACGAACGCGAACGGATATGCCTTGAGCATGGATAGAGCAGAGGTGAAAGGGGGTGTGTTCCTTAGGGCAGGGTTTACCGCAAAAGGCGGGGTTCGTCTCCCAGGGGCTACAATCGGCGGCCAGTTCAATTGCAATGGGGCAAAGCTTACGAACGAGAAAGGATATGCCCTAACCATGGATGGAGCAGAGGTGAAGAGGGATGTTGTATTCGCGCTGAGGTATGTGAGCAACGGAGAACCATCAGTGTACCGTCTCAGGAATGCGCATTTCGGGCACCTTAACTTGGCGTTGTCCGACGGTAGTAATTGCGACACTAGTCAGCTCGACACCATTCTGCTATTGGAGGGGACTACCTACGATAGTCTGGATACCAAAGAAAATTCCGGTTCCCAGACAAGTGGTACGTCGAGCTGGTGCCACAAATGGGCAGCCAAGATAAAGGGGACTAGCGAGCTCGAGCAATTCCCCGGCAACCTATATCGCTCGATCCTGATCGATCAACAAAAAGCTCCGGCTCCAGACGGAGGAATTTATCCTGCGACCTACACCACGACTTCTAGAGCGCTACGTGATGTCGGTAGCGAGCAGTTGACTAAGGAGTTGCTCGTACAGAAGAATAGGCAACTGAATCGGGCTCGACCCGCGCTCGCTCGCCCATTCTCTTGGCTCCTGGACATCACAGTCGGCTATGGGTACCGCCCTCGCCTCTCCCTACTATGGGCACTTGTTGTCTACGTCGTGGCAGCGATGCTATTTATCGTTGCTGTTCATCATCATGGCATCGTGGCCACGCCGTTGGCGGGCACCTCCTTCGTGCCCAACCCGTTAAAGGGTACGTCTCGATATCCCACCTTCTCGGCATGGAATTATGCCTTCGGAGCCCTTCTCTCGCCCTTTGTCCACCTTCCTGGGGTCGACGCATGGCGAGCCAATGCCACAACCGGCTGGGGCCTCGTAGTGCGCATCACGCGCTGGGTCGAACCTGTGGTGCTTTGGACGCTGGTTTTAACCCTGGGTGCGACCCTCACTGGGCTAGTCACCCGTGATCGACCGTGAGTCGAGTTGGCAAATGCCTCAGTGCCCCAACTCTGGTCCTCCACGAAATCCTTGCAATCAGGTGGTGACCCGCAACATTGACTCCGCCTAGGCACGACTGACGCACCATTATCAGTTCCGCCGTCATCAGTTCGACGTTACGGCTGCTTCTGACCCAACTACCACGTAGTCGTAGGAGGACGGCTTGGGGCCTGCGATACTCTCGGCCTCGTTAAGAATCAACTCGACCGTCTTGTTCTCGGCGCAGCCGGATCAACTTCGGCAGGTGCTGTCGCACATGTTCAGCCAGGTGTTCGAGGTCTTGGTCACGAGCCTCTGGGGAGCTCAGTTCTTTGATCCAGGGTGGGACTTGTTCAAGTGTCGTGTGATCGGGCCAGTAGAGGGCGACGAGTTGGAGTGCCTTGTCGAACTCGATCTCAAGAGAGCGACGCACGATATGGGCTTGGTTGGATTTGGGCCAACAAGCCATGGCGAAGATCAGCCGGAGTCTTGTTGGCCAGTCCTCGGGTGAGATGCCGCTCGCTGTGAGATCAGCCATGTCGCTAAGAACCTCGTCACGTTCGGCGATCGATGATGGGGTTAGGTCGCTCAACGAGAGGTCTCCTTTGAGGGTTGTAGGGCTGGTGATGTCAGAACCGTCGTGATGGTGGGCTTGGGCACAACACGTCAGATGGCTGATCGGTAAGAGTTAATCACTGGCAAGAGCCGTGAGCTCTCGGCGAGTGATGGACACCTCTTTGGGTGCCTCGATGCCAACCTTGGTCGATCCATGCTTTGCCTCGATGATGGTGATGGTAATGGTGTCGTCGATGACGATCGCTTCGTTGTCCTTGCGGGTAATGATGAGCATCCGTGCCTCCCTCTCCTTGGTGAGTGTAGTAACGAGGGCGAGGGGTTGCAAGTCGGGTGGTGAGAGAATGGGTCTTGGTCGGTTGGGAGTTGTTAGACCGTTTGGCTGGGGTGAGTGCGTTCGGTCAATCGACACTTGAGGTGAAATGGTGCTACAGCTACGCCGCGGGCTTCGACGACCCAGTCGCCACCGGGCTTGCAACCTCAAGCGGGAAACAGCCAATGTACTCGTCATCATAGGTCTGACCGTTGTAGACGAGATTCTGGATCGAGACTGGGCGCGGTGCACCACCCTGGTCGATGCAGCCCGGTTCAGGCGGTGGGTAGATGGGGGTGTGGCTACCCCCACCCCCAGGTACTAATCCGTTACCGCCGCCGCTGCCCGTTACGGTACATGCATCTTCGGCGCAGGGGATGGTAGAAGCGTAAGCAGATGCAGACAGACCGAGAGAAACCAGGCCACCAATTACACCCCCTGTGAGGATGCGGCTTATGACCCCGATAGGCCGAAACCGTCGATAGGCCATACGTAACTCCATTCTCCTGGTTGTTGAGTGACCAGTGCTTGGTCATTGACTATTGGTCCAGGCGGGACAGTTGGATTGATCTCGCTCTCTGCCCCACCCTGGCCCTTAGCAAAGGTCATGGATACCTCTTCGATGCCAGGCTTGTAGGTCGTGAGAGCGATATTGGTCACATTCATCTGGGGACCAATCACTGTGTTCACGCCAAGCGCAGTCGAGCCCGGCGTTTCGAGCCGGAAGATGGCCTTGTTCTCATTGGTGGTCACCATCTGTTGCTCAACCGCCTGCACCGAGCCATAGAAGGGCACGAACAGATTGGTGATGTGGCTCAAGATGGCTTTGTTGGTGATCCCCTCCGATCCCGTGGTTGTGAGATATTGGGGCAGGCCAAAGGCAAGTCCATAGAGTAGTCCCATCTTCGCCGTGTAGATATCCATCCGTTGCGTCGGCGTCCAGGTCGTACCGATGTAGATGTCACCGATCTTGGCCAACTTGGTATCGAGCACTTCTTTCTTGAGCAGATTAGGTGCAAGAATACGCATGCTGTCTGGAACACCGAATGGGTAGCCATTCGATGTGATTGGCGTGTTCGGGATGCCCTGGTAGATGTTGAGGTACTCGCTGGACGTGGTCGCTGTCGTAGTCGTCTTTGTCGTCTTTGTCGTCTTTGCCGTCTTTGTCGTCTTCGATCCAGTGGCGGACGTGCTTGTCTTCGCACTCGTTGACTGGGTGGCGGTTGATCCACACGCACCCAGCAGTACTCCCCCAATCGCGACGGTCAAAACTACACCTCGAACTCTCACCCTGATCTCCTCCATTCATTCAGCAACAACTCACTCGCCCCGAGGACCACTGCGATCACGACTCACCTCATCGTGTCTAACCGACGATCCTGATCACCCCGATTCCAAGGCGTGCACGCCATCACCTTATCACGGGACTAGGCGTTAGAGGGCTCGCCCCAACGGGTTGTACCCCCTGACCCAAAGTGTCAATTGGCAGTCGCGCACTAGCAATCTTTGATTGTGAGGATGGGCACATTGGGGGTGATGCGGTACCAGGATAACTAACACCCTTGATCGTCTCATCCGATTTGAAAGGCACTACTGATGCGTAGATCGCCGTTAGCTTCACGGGTGCATCATTGTCAGACGAGTCATCAGCGGGACTTGAATGAGGGTGGGGCGACATCGCTTGTTCAAGCTCATTTGGCCCCCATTGAGTAGGCGTCATTTGACGTTCATGCTCCAGAGGAAACCCCAATCATTGTGGCGATTCCACTTACCTTGAAGCAACGAAGGAGGGTCGCGTTCTGGACCGTAAAAGCCGGAGGGTTCAACCTTGACGATGGCGTTGCATCAGGAGCGCCAGCGTTGGGGCGCCACTGGTGCAAGCTTGGATGGCCGAGGGTGGCGTTGGAGTCGGCATCCAGTGTGGCCCAAACCTTGAAGGCTCACAGGTTCACGGTTGGTGTTGGTTCGTTGGTTGGTGCTTGCCTTTTGCCTTTTGGTTTTGTTGCCTTGGTTTTGTTGTTTTGGTTTTGTTGCCTTGGTTTTGTTGCCTTGGTTTTTGCTTGTTGTCTGTTTTTGCTTTGGTTTTTGCTTGTTTTGGTGGTTGTCTCCTACTTTTGTTGTGTTCCGGTGTTATTTTGGTGCAATGGACATATGCACCCTCCAGGGTGCTGGTGGCCTAGGAGGCCAAGGAGGCGTTGAAAGTGCCAGGACGAGTAGCCATTATGAGCCGCACACAGGCTCGTTCAGTCCTCGATTGGATCAGTCGATCCGATGGAGCAGAAGTCAACGAACTTGCGCTCGCCGCCGCACATGGCATTGGTCTCAACCGTGACTCAATTCCAGGGCTCTGGCTTGGTTCCGGGGCACGCAACCTTGGCCTCACCGGTGAGGCCAACCTTGACCAGGCTCGCCGTCTCTTTATCCATGGGCTCGATCCGCAAGGTCAAGCCGTCGCATCACCAAACGTTGAACGCTCGTTTTACTCCGCAGTCTTTGATGTGGATAAGTCCGTCTCGTTGCTCTTGGCACATTCGGATCCAAGGGTACGAGAAGCGCTGAATCAGGCGATGGAAATCGCGATGGAATCAGCCTTTCATGTCCTTGAACAACAGGCGCGAATTCGTCGTGGCAAAGGTGGAATCACATCAGAGCAACCCGTTGGACTGACTGGTTTGCGGTTCTCTCATCAAGCGTCATCGGCAGGTGACCCACACGCCCATATGCATCTCATGCTCTTGGCTACTGCCCAAGGAGCCGATGGAAAATGGGTCACGCTTGATGGGCGCCAGATCTTTGCCCAAGGGATGCGAATGGCGACCCAGGAGTTCCAGATCGCACTGTATCGAGAGTTGAATCGCCAACTCGATCTCAGCCAGCTGAACCCAGGTTGGATGCACGTTGGCTCGACGCTTGTCTTCCGACTGAACGAACTCGCTCCCTCGTGCCAAGCACTCAGTAACGCATCGCGGTCGATGGCCAAAGCATGGCAGGCGATCAGTGATCGAAAGATCATCGTTGGCCTCTCACATCGCCAGCATCAAATCGCCTGGGCAAGGCATCGACGCGATAAGCGAGAACTCATCGAACACCTCGAGCACGAACTCGACGAGGTCCTCCATGAAGAGGGTGAACGAGCAAGCAAGCTCCGCCAGCTATGGCGTGACAAGATGGGGGACGGGCAAAGAATCCTCGGCAAGATTGGGGTCCGTACTGATCCCGAAGCCAACCCGCCAGTGCCTAGTAAGTTCAGCCACAACGCTATCTTCGGCGAAATCGCGAAGCTGCATACCTTTAACCTGGCTGACCTAACCAACCTCTATCGTTTTTTCGATCTCTCGGTCGATGCTGGGGCCTGGCCAGTTATCACCGCTAAGAGCGTGCTTTCCAGTCCCGATCTCTTTGTCCTCACCGACGAATTAAAGGAAATCCTTAGACAATGGATCGAGGCCATGGAGACCAATCAAGCAAGCGTTGCCACCGAGATCATGGTCGGCATCTATGGCACGTCAGCCAAACACAAGATCACCACCAGGGTAGCGCTCAACGAGGAGGAGGCGATCGCGAGAGGGGCAACTGAGCTTTCGATGATCAAGCGTACGTCCTTGCTTCCGGTCGTCCCAGAGAGTGCCACCTTTGAACAGACGAAGGCGATACAGGCAATCGCGCGAGGACGCGGACTCACGGTGATCAGTGGCGTTGCTGGGTCGGGTAAGACCTTTATCCTGCGTCCAATCACCGAGGCGGCTACCAGGCAGGGTCTTGCGGTGCTCGCCCTTGCACGCAACGCCAATCTTGCCAGTGCTCTTGGCGCAGAACTCGGTGTTAAGTCTGCCAGTTTGGCAAGCTTTGCACTCGCCGTTGAGAACGATCGCGTTGACCGTCGGGCCCCCTTGCTCATCATCGTCGATGAGGCAGGCCTCATCGACCGTCGCGACTGGGAGGTATTGGCAAACTTTGCCAAGCATCATCCAACCCAGATCGTTGCCGTTGGCGATCGTCGACAAGCCCAGCCAATCGATGGACGAGCAACTTTTGCCACCATCATGGAACGTGCGATAACAACTGGTGCTTGCCAGACACTCGAGACGACCTATCGCAACAAGGCATGGGTCAAGGAGGCAACTGCTCTTAGAAACGCCGATGCCGATACGGTGCTCGCCTGCGCCACTACGGCTCATCGAGTCGTCGGCTGTGGGGAGGATGAACTCCTTGACAACGTCTGGACCCAGTATGTGGCGTGTACACAGCGGGGCGAGGATGTCGTCGTGTTAGCCCGTGACAACGAGAATGCGGCCACTATGGCGAGCCTCATCCAAGAGCGTCTTGGAATCGTTGGGACCCATGAGATCTCCAAGGAGGAGTTGGTGGGCGTCGGTGATGAGGTACGCACCCGGTGCAATGTTCGTCAACTCGGCATCACCAACGGTGATCGGTTTCGGGTTACCAACATCGGCGAGTCTGGCATCTCGTTGCGCCGTCTCGATAACAACCGCATCGTGAACGTCTCCTGGGAGTACGCCTCCCAATACGTTGAACTCGCCTATGCCTCGACGATTGACTCAGTTCAGGGCCAGACCCGAGATCGCGTCATCGTCCTGGTCGACTCCGCCATGGGTAACACCAGTCTCTACTCAGGCACAACCCGAGGGAGACAGGCACCCATCTATCTGGTTAGAACTGAGACGAATGAGCCTAACGAGGTGTTGGCTGGTGCAATCGGCAACGATGATGTCGCGATGACACTCAAAGAAATCTACGTCACCAACCAGGCGAGCCAGAGTAACGAGGTGGCGAACTTGACCCAAACGACGACGGCCACGGCTAGGGCCGAACAAAGCGCGAACACCAAAGACGTGCAAGCTGACGAGCATCTCACCAAGAGCAAGCAGGATAGGTCCAGGGTCGATGACACGAACGCTCAGGAGCTAGACCATACCCAAGGCGCCGTCCCCACTGCCCAAGGCGCCGTCCCCACTGCCCAAGGTGCCGTCCCCACTGCCCAAGGTGCCGTCCCCACTGCCCAAGGCGCCGTCCCCAACGCCCAAGGCGCCGTCCCCACTGCCCAAGGCGCCGTCCCCAACGCCCAAGGCGCCGGAGCGCCGGTAGATGTTGGACATGCCAGTACTGGGCGTGTTAATGCTGGGCGTGTTAATGCCGGGAGTGTGAATGCTGGGCGCGCCGGGGCCGACCATACCGTTACCGATCGCACCGGCACGCAAGGTGCGGCTCTCGATCACGAAACCATCGGGCACACCATTGGCCAACACACAACTAGCGATCAGGCTCACGTCGATGATCGGGGTGTCGATGATCGGGGTGTCGGTGGCACCGCTGAGAACTCAAACACCCCATTGAGCTCTCGTGAGCCCATGCTCGCTGGGCCCGTGCCAACCGTGGATACCCCACGTGAGAGCGAGCCCGTTACGCCAGCTGGCACCGGTCCTCAACCCCGGGACCCTCAACTCGGAGGCCAAGGACTCACATCACAACCTAAATCCCAAGCAACGTCGGTCTCGAACCCTTCGCCAACTAGGTCAGGGGCTGCGCATGCCAACGAACGCAACGAGATGCATGCCCCAGGCAAGGAGACCAAGAACGACGAAATCGAAGGAAACGCTACGAAGGGCGACAATCAAAGCGCGATCGGTCAAACTCCTCGCACACCTCATGACACCATCGCCAACACCCCCACCATGCGTGGCGCAGTCCAAGTGACCACAAACCCAGCAGAGCCCATGTCGGGTTCACGATCGACGATCAATCCATCAGGGTCCAACGCTACCGGTGACCGTGACGTTGCACGCCTACGGTCCGAAACACCCGCAATCACAAACACGGGGGAGGTTAACGAAAGCGGCCCTGGCACACAACAAGAGCAAATCGGGTATGAGCCCAAAGAATTAGAAGAAAACGATGAAAGAGCTCAGCAGCAATCACCGTTAGTCATGACTGGTCAGGAGCAACCAGACGATGGTCATGATGTGTCATCGTTTGCCAATTGGCTCCCAGTCGAGGATTTTAGTGAGCTCAATCGATCAGCCTATATAACCGATATTTCACATTATGGAAAGCTACAATCCCAATCCCAATCCCATCGAAGCCTCACCCTCGACAAGAGAGCGCAAAGAGATGATCTTAGAAGCAGCGAAATTGCATCAGAGGTTGTGGCTACTGGACATGAAGCAACCAATCCTGCAAGACAGATATGCGACACTCCGCGAATCAACCAAGAAGTTGCACGAGGAACTAAAAGCCGAATACTCATCAGAGACATACGAAATGTTCGCGGATCTCAGCAGGCCGACAGTAGCTCTGCTGGACAGGTTGAGGGCGATGCGTTCGGAGAGGATCTCGGCAGAGGACTCACTGAAACAAGCACGCGAGACTTTGAGCGAGGAGGAGTGGAAGAGCGTAGAGACGCTGAGTCAACAGTACCGCGACCGGTTCCAAATCAAGTATCTGGCCCTGACAAAGATGTTGACCAAGACAACGACCGAGAAGAGGTCGCTGACGAGCAATTGGATGTCTCAACCGACGATGAACAACAAGAATCTCCAAGCCAACGCAGAGGAATCGGTTTCGGATTCGGATTTTAATCTCACGGTAGATTCCTTAGACTCTGACCAGTGGTGCGAGCTCTTTGAGTTTGGCGAGCGGATCATCGTTGGATCCTTTGGAGTTTATCTACCATCGAAGTGGTTCACCCACCCCGGCATCGCAACGGAGGTACTCAGCCTTTGCCTTGAGTACATCGCATGCCATGAGATGAATCGACCCCTGACGACCTGGTTGACACACCTTGAAAATCTGGCACGACACTGCATGGCACCACACCTTGGGAGCACCTCCGATGCATGCGTTCCTCTCGACGATCGTGAGCTGTTGTTTGTCTCCGGCCATTTATTTGGGGCATCACTGAAGCAATGGCAGCCAGAGTCAAGAACAAGCATTCGAAGCTTTCGGGATTACTTGTTCAAGAAGCAACGAAGCCATGTGCCTCCGCGTCCGTTGTATCTCAATGAGTTGACCAAGTTGGCGGAGCCGACCAAGAAGGCGCCCAAGACTCATGACCCAGGGTCCATTTGATCGTCACTTGAGCAGATCCCATGGATGACGACAAGTACCCCCTGGTGTTTGCCACGAGTGGCCCGCATTGTTAGGGCCTTTGATTCGAGCAATCTCTCATAGTGCGTGTCGAAGTGTGATCGATTCGGGTTTTTGGTCGCTCGGTACTATTGCCAACTAGTCATAATAAGTGAGCCTCCAGGTGCGGCAAACACCCGAAGGCTCGTGGAACAACCTTTCGAGGAGGTTATTACCATGTCCTATCGTATCAAGAATGGTCACTACGTTGCGCAAGCGGTCTCAGAGGTCCCACTGTGTGGCGATGGAGGGGATGGGCTCGTTCATCGACAGATGATGGCCGCTCATAGTGATTTTCGCGATCACGTCCTGCCGGTCGCGGCTTACGCACTTGGAGACGGGACCCTTTATGACTGTGAGTGTCGTAGCGACGCTATCTCCCTGCTCCTAGATCGCCGCGCCAAGATCGACTACCTCTTTATGCCCGATGATCCCAAGGTGGGTATCTTTGGAATCGCTGTTCGTGTCACCAATGGCCACTATCGGAACCTCACCCTCAACGATGCACAGTTGGAGAGCATCAAATGGTCCGTACAGACCGCGGGGGCCATCCGTCCGCGCATGCTCATTCACGGTTGTGTCGAGACCAACCCACAAGGCAAGAAATCGCTGATAGGGGTTGCACTCGTTCCAGTGGATGAGTTTGTTATCTGGATCCAGACCCATGGCGCAACATGCCACCGCAATAGCTCCACTGGCCAGCGCTTCTATGCCTGGTCGTTTGCATCGCTACAGGGAGAGGACGGCTGCCCTGGCACGATCGTCATAGAACCCCCCAAGTTTCAGTGGATATCGCCGATCACAGAAATCGGGGGTCACCCTCAGGCGTCGCTTGACACTTATTCAGCAGATATCGTCAATTTGTAATCGGCGCCCAGTGATAGGTGACCCAGGTTCTCACCTGGGTCACCGCCATTGTCGCGAGAGCCCAGGTAACTGGGTGGTGCCCGCTTTGGCGCGGCGAGATTGACACTATGAGATTGTGAACCAACAAGGGTCGATCATCGACACAGCACCCGGTCTGGAGCAAAGCTGGTCAATGCCGAGCCTTGGCTGACTTCTCCCACATCGATAGAGCAGTTGATCGAAGGGGACCTGGGTGGCCGAGAGGGTGAGGATAGTTACGTCACGTGATTTCCTGCCAACTGCGCTCGTTGGTTGGCAGCGTTGGTGAGCGATCTGCGGCTGCTCTTTGAGCGTGTCGGTTTGGGCCATCCGCGTCATGGTCCTCGACGAGAGTGAATCGGTGCTTGGCTCAATCTTGGTGAACCTTGTTAGCACTACGATTGTGCTCAGCTATCTCGTGATGCCCCGCCCACGATAGCCCCAAGCTTGTCGGCGGCTTCTCGATCCTTGGCCTCGACCACATGGGCATAGATCCGCATGGTGATGGTGGGGTCGCTATGGCCGAGACGATTGGCTACAGTTCTTAGGTCAACTCCGGCGGCGATGAGCTGGGTTGCAGAAAAGTGTCGTAGCTCATGTAGGTGAAAGGGCAACGAGAGTTCATCACAGACCCTACGAAACACATGGCTTGGCCAGTCTGGGTGGATGGAGCGCTCACCTGTTGGATCGGAGGCAAAGAAGTAGGGGTTCTCGACCTGGCTAAAGCCGCCTTCGATAGCCTTTGCCATCACCTGGTCTCGTTGGGCACACAGGGTATCGAGTGAGATCTGATCGAGAGAGATCGTACGGTGTTGCCCGGTCTTGGTTGACTTGACCATCGCTTGGCCTTTCAGGCTAATCACCGATCGGGTGATGGCAAGGCTCGCGTTGGCTATGTCGAGGTCTAGGAGCCGCAGACCGAGGATCTCTCCTCTTCTGGCACCCGTGAGGGCGGCCAGGGTGAAGAACCTCGCGAGTGAGGGGTCATAGGTTTGGCTGGTCTTGGCGATAATTTCACCAAACTGTTCAGGGGTGATTGCGCGAGGTGCTCGTTTGGGAGGTTTGGGTGGGGTTGCGATCAGGGCGACGTTGGTAGGGATCATCTGCCACTTGACTCCTTGGGAGAGCGCAGCTCTGATGGTTGCATGCACTTGACGGATCCCATAGGCGCTCATGCCCCTTTGGGCAAGGGCCCCATAGAACCGGTCGAGATCCCTTGGGGTCAAGGTGTGAACCTTGCGGTGGCCAAGGGCTGGCAAGATGTGGCGTTGTATGCATTGGGTGTAGAGTTCGATCGTCTTTGGTGAGAGTTCGGCTCGTTTGAACGCTAGCCACTCGTTCGCCAACTCATCGACCGTTTGCTTGGCGTTATTGGCTACTCCTGACTCAACCTCTGCGATGAGGCGACGGAGTTCATTATTGGCTTGTCGTTTACCACCATGGATAACCTTGGATACCTGTCGACGCTTGCCGGTGATGGGATCCACCCCTGCATCGACGCGCAACCGGTAGACACCGGGCTTCATTTCAGTGACAGAACCTTTGGGCATAGCCAATTGTGACATTTCCGTGACATTAACGCAAGTCGGTTCTTAGAGCGCCCAAAGGATATGGGCTCTGAACTGGGAGAACGTTGCGCGCTCGGAGAGATTCGAACTCCCAACCTTCTGATCCGTAGTCAGATGCTCTATCCGTTGAGCTACGAGCGCCAGCAGCAGACATACTAGTTTATCGGCCAAGGCAGCGGGCCCATCGTCTCACCAATACCTCCGACAAGCGACCGAATTCGCAGCAGCGCCGTGCCCAGTTGCGATCGAACCTCGTGACAGGGCGTTCGAGGCCCTTACTTTACCTCGGTGTCGGCTGGCTGCGATGAACGCCGTACCATGGTGGTGTGCAAACAACACCCTCAAGAGAGCTAGTCGAGGTCATGACGACCACGGATGACGAGTCGACGAGTCTGCGCATTCGTGATCGTTTGATCGAATCGGGTCGCACCTCATGTGTCAAAATCTACCCCGGATGCCAGAGTCGTTATTTTTGGGAGGGTGCCTGGCGTGATGCGACCGAGTATGTGATCACAGCCCTAACGTTGACCTCGGAGCTGACTCATCTCACCGAGGCCATCAGATCAGCTCACAACTATGTAACCCCTGAAATCGTCGCACGCAAACTGGATGCATTGACCTCTGACTACGAGCAATGGGTTGTGACGACACTCGATGAGCTTGGAGAGACTCGACGGTGACGTCTGCCGAGTCCTATATGCGCATCGCGTTGGACCTCGCCAAGGGGGCCGATCGGCTCGACGAAGTCCCCGTAGGAGCTGTGGTGGTGATCGATCACCAGGTCGTCGCGCAAGCTCACAATCAAACGGTGGCAACACACAGTGCGATCGCTCATGCCGAGCTCATCGCCCTCCACCAAGCCATCCAGCAGGTTGGTGATCGTTACCTACCCGCTGCCGAGGTCTACGTCACTCTTGAGCCGTGCGCCATGTGCGCAGGCGCCCTTTTGCTTGCTCGAGTACAACGGGTTGTATTCGGTGCACGAGACTCGAAAGCAGGAGCTTGTGGCTCGCTCTACAATCTTTGTGTCGACCCCCGCTTGAACCATGAGATTGATCTCGTACCCGATGTTCTAGCCGAAGAGTCGACGGCGCTCTTGCAAAGCTTCTTCCAACGGCGCCGACACAGCTGACTTACCCATAAACTGATTGCGGCTCGGAGGGATGCGAGAGTGGCCGAATCGGGCGGTCTCGAAAACCGCTGTACCCGCAATGGTACCGTGGGTTCAAATCCCACTCCCTCCGCCACCAACCTGTGGTTGACCCTGATCACCCCCAGGTTGAGCGAGGTCATCACGCTTTGAGAGCCATCGAGCAATTCCCATGGCGTTCGCGTGCACCCCGCTGAGGGTCAACAGACGATCCCTCGCCGCGGGGTCGAGCTCTGCCAACCCGGGCACAAAGGCCGCTTCAAGGGCCGTCTCGATGTCGACACCGGCATGCATCGCCTCCTCGGCCACCCGGCACCAATCACGAAGTAACTCCTTACCCTCCTCAAGGATCTCAACGGCATTGGCAAAGCGACCGTAGTGAGCAAACGCGAGGTGTGACGGTGAGCGAGACTTCATCGCATCCAAGCTTCGCGTTGCAAGAGCAAGGTCAAAGTCAGGCGGAGGGGTGGCAGGCCAAAGTACCCCGACCTCAGGCAGCTTGACCCCGACCGCGTCTCCGCAAAACATCGTCCCAGTTGGTTCGTGCCACAGCGAAAGGTGATGCTTTGCATGCCCGGGCGTGAGCAACGCCTCGAGGTGCAGTCCCTTGGTGACTTCGATAGTCTCTCCTTCCTCCACGGCAACAATGCGTTCCTTTGGAGTAGGGTCAAGGCGGCCGTACAGTGAGTCAAGCAAGGGCCCATACACCATCGCAGCCGAGTTGATCAACCGCGTCGGATCCGCGAGATGGCGGGCACCGTTGGGATGGACATAGACCTTGGCATTCGGAAACGCACGGGCGACATCCCCGACACCACCCGCGTGATCGAGGTGGATGTGGGTAACGACGACAGCAGCCAGGTCGGTGGCGCTAAGGCCAAGGGCACGAAGTTCGGCGAGTAGCAACGGTACGCTACTTTGGGAACCGGTTTCAATCAAGACTGGGCTTTCTCCAGTGACAAGATAACCAGCAGTGATATGCTCCCAGCCACCTAGCTGCGTGTCAATTTCAATGATGTTGTCTGCGATGCGCTCAGCCATGATAGGTAGCCTAGCTTCACGCAAGAACGAGTGCCTAGGGAACGCAGCCTTCAGTCGAGACCGCATGTTGGGGCCGGGTGAGAGCCTCGTGCACCTCTTTCGCGACCTCTGGGGCAGCAATAGCGAAACCAACATAGTTGTTCGTCGTAGAACGTGAAAACACAATGCCTAGCACCTGACCAGCGGCGTTCACGAGTGGACCACCCGAGTTCCCTGGTCGCACGATGGCATCGATCTCATATACCAAGCGGGTAGTGAGGCCCTGGTTGTAGATGTCTCGTCCCGTTGCATCGAAGCTTGCCATGACCCCTGCGGAACCGTAGGTCAACGGACCACCCTCTGGGTATCCCAGGACCACCGCTTGGGTACCACGAGGTTGTACCTGCGTATCGAAATGCAGCACTGGGGCGTTCAGGCCAGGAACCCTGAGGACGGCCAAATCCAGATGCGGGTTATACCAGATCACGGTTGCCGGAAGCTGTGCACCATTTTGAATCACATAGGTATTTGGCTCGCCCGCAACCACGTGTGCGTTGGTCGCAACATAACCGGGTGCCACCACAAAGGCAGAGCCCTCCTGGATTTCGGAGCACGCAAGCCCCTCGACCTTGACGACTGAAGAAGAGACCCTAGCCTCGATCGTCTTGACCACTTCATTAGATGGCAAAGGGACCGGGCCCGCGAGGGCTGGCGGAATCGACGCAAAAACAGGAGGAAAGCCTGCTGTCGAAAAGAGCGAATCGACTCGTGCGAAGACACTTGGCGCGGGTGGGAGAATGTCGTCAAGCGATTGGACGATCTTTGAACCGGAGACCTCTGCCGACAGCGCCTCAAACGGAGCATTTAACGCCAAGGCCGCGACGATCCATACAATGAGCAGCGTCGCGAGCACCGAGACGACGACTCCGACACCGGCATCGATTGGACCGAGATGGAATCGATCAAGTCGCCCGCTGAGTCTGTTGCCGATACTCCGGCCGAGAGCGGACGTGACCGAAGCCAGTCCGAACAGTATCACGAGCGAGACGAAGGTACGGATAATGCCTGCTGGCAGCGGTGCCGCCGCATAGGGGGCAATGATCGCTCCCGCCAGCAAACCGACCCAGAACCCGATATAGGAACCGAGTTGGATGGTCGCGCCTACCTTAAAGCCCCGAGCTGCCGAAAAAGCAACAAGCGCAAGAATCACCAGATCAACGAGGTTGAAGCCAAAAATGGCTCCTAGTAACGGAGTCGACACCTAGGGCCTAACCTCGACACTGCCTTGCACATCGAATTAGTGTAGGTTCTCAAGGCACCAAAACAACTGAAATGCCTATTCTTGGTCGGTCGGTGGCGAAGAATCAGGCTACAGCCGACCTCTCATGGCCCTGGCACAGCGGTGATCCTGGAAACGATAGCGCTCGAACAATCAGCCGGGACCCAAACGGTCGGTCTGAGGCTAGAAAACTCTATGATGGATGGACCACGGGTCAATGGGGTCCCTTCCGTCGTTCAACACGAGAGAGGACTGCCAGGTGCTACCGACTCCGTTGCCACCACTGTACCCACGAGGATCAGAGCACGATGCTTGCGGGATCGCCTTCATCGCCGACCTTCATGGCAAAGGTTCACACCGGCTCATCCAGATGGGTCTTGGGGCCCTCGTGAACCTCGAACATCGTGGTGCCAAAGGATCTGATCCCGATACCGGAGACGGAGCGGGCATTCTGATTCAAAATCCTGACCTGTTCTGGCGCCTCGATCACGATCTCCCAGCACAAGGTGCCTATGTCACTGGTCTCCTCTTCATCGATGGCGACCGATCGGTTCTGCTCAACCAGCTCAATGCCCTCCTCGCCGATTCTGGATGGCACCTGATTGCCATGCGTGAAGTCCCCCGTAACAGCAGTATCCTTGGTGCGGGCTCAAGGGCCTCAGAACCTGACATGGTACAGCTGTTCCTCGGCGATGATGCAGGTACCACCGACGAACGCCTCGAGCGCAAAGCCTGGCTCCTGCGTCGACGCGTTGAACATGCGATCCCCCAGCTGTATTTTCCATCCCTGTCGTCAAAAACCTTCATCTACAAGGGAATGCTTTCGGCTCCCCAGGTTGAACGGTACTTCCTCGACCTTACCGATGATCGACTGACAACGGGCATCGTCTTGGTGCATTCCCGCTTCTCAACCAACACCTTTCCGTCGTGGAGGCTTGCCCAACCATTCCGCATGATCGCCCACAACGGCGAGATCAACACCATCGATGGCAACCGCAACTGGATGCGAGCCCGAGAATCGCTGCTGAACTCCGACCTCATCGAGGGCGAACTTCGCGATGCGCTTCCTCTTGTTGCCACCGACGAGTCTGACTCGGCATCCCTCGACGCCGTCTTCGAGATGTTAGCACTCCACGGACGATCGCTTCCTCACGCCATCATGATGATGATCCCAGAAGCGTGGGAGGGCAACACCACGATGAGGGGCACTATACGCGACTTCTATCGATTCCACGCCTCGTTGATGGAGCCCTGGGATGGGCCAGCGGCAGTCATCTTCACCGACGGATCACTGGTTGGTGGAGTTCTCGATCGCAACGGGTTGCGTCCCGCACGCTTTTGGGTCACCGATGATGGCCTGGTAGTACTCGCCTCCGAGGCGGGGGTCATCGACGTCCCCGCTACATCCGTCGTTACGCGTGGGAGGCTCGAACCTGGAAGGATCTTCCTGGTCGACACCTCCAAAGGCGCGATCCTCGACGATGCAGAGGTGAAAGAGTCGCTAGCACAGCTTGCGCCCTGGGGAGAGTGGCTGAACGAACATCAGGTCTCACTTAACTCGCTTCCACCACGTTACATGTTGGTTCCCCAACACGGATCGGTTGTCCAGCGTCAACAGCTCTTCGGCTACACCGAGGAGGAGCTTCGTCTCATCGTTACCCCGATGGCCACCCGAGGCCAAGAGCCCATTGGCTCCATGGGAGCCGACACCCCACTCGCGACACGCTCACCGCTTGCACGACCTTTTTTTGACCTCTTCTATCAACGTTTCGCCCAAGTCACGAATCCACCGCTCGACGCCATCCGTGAGGAGCTCGTCACCTCCTACGAAGGGGTGATCGGACCAGAACGCAATCTTCTCGAGCCATCTGCAGCGTCGGTTCGCCAGATTCGTCTGCCACACCCGGTGATCGACAACGATGAGCTCGCAAAGCTCATGTATATCAACGAAGACGGGGAGTATCCCGATCTCAACGCAAAGGTCATCGACATCCTCTACCCAGTTGGGGAGGGGGAAGAGGGCCTGCGCAAAGCGCTGAGTGGGATTCGCAACGCCTGCGAGGAGGCCATCCGAGACGGCTATGCCGTGGTGATACTGTCAGATCGCCATGCCAACTGGGAGCTCGCTCCGATCCCTTCACTCCTTGCGGTCTCGGCCGTCCATCACCATCTCGTTCGCACCAAACTCAGAACACAGGCTGGCCTGATCGTGGAGTGTGGTGATGCCAGAGAGGTGCATCACTTTGCGACACTCATCAGCTTTGGTGCTGCGGCAGTAAATCCGTATCTGGCCTTCGATTCGATCGTCGACCTCATCCGCGAAGGGGTGCTCACTGACATCGCTCCGCGCGTCGCGGTCCGTAACTACGTGAATGCAGCCACCAAAGGCATCGTCAAGGTGATGTCAAAGATGGGGATCTCCACCATCGGTTCCTACACCGGGGCACAGGTATTTGAGATCTATGGTTTGAGCGATGATGTTGTCAATGAATACTTCCCAGGAGCTCGGTCCCCGATGGGAGGGCAGGGCCTCGCTGAAATCGCCGCGGGCGTTGCCAGACACCATCATCGGGCGTATACGGACCGTCGGGAGGAGTTTGTCCACCAAAACCTCGAAACTGGAGGGCAGTATCAGTGGCGCCGTGACGGTGAATATCATCTGTTCAACCCGGAGACCGTCTTCCTCCTCCAACACGCGACACGGGCCCGACGCGAGGACATCTTCCGTCGCTACACCTCACTCGTCAACGATTTAGGTCGACGAGCCAACACCCTACGAGGCCTACTCGATCTCGCAACCGATGCGGTGTCCCCGATCCCCATCGAAGAGGTCGAACCCAAGGAGTCGATCATTGCGCGCTTCTCGACCGGCGCAATGTCCTATGGATCGATCTCACAGGAGGCCCACGAGACGCTGGCCATTGCCATGAATCATCTCGGCGCTCGATCGAATACCGGCGAAGGAGGCGAAGACCCGGAGCGAGCGTTCCCCACCGCCGACGGTCTCGATCGACGATCAAGGATCCGTCAGATCGCCTCTGGCCGATTTGGTGTCACGATCGAATACCTCAGTAATGCCGATGATATCCAGATCAAGATGGCCCAAGGGGCCAAGCCTGGCGAAGGGGGGCAGCTACCTGGAGAAAAGGTCTATCCTTGGATCGCCAAGACGAGAAACTCGACTCCGGGAGTCGGCCTGATCTCGCCACCACCACATCACGATATCTATTCAATCGAAGATCTCGCACAGCTTATTTACGACCTCAAATCGGCCAACCCCCGCGCTCGCATTCATGTCAAGCTCGTCTCCGAGGTCGGTGTTGGCACGGTCGCGGCGGGAGTCGCTAAGGCTCATGCTGATGTCATTCTCGTCTCCGGTGGAGACGGCGGTACCGGTGCCGCACCGCTTACCTCCTTGAAACACGCAGGTGGACCATGGGAGCTCGGTCTTGCAGAAACGGTGCAAACCCTCGTCCTCAACGGCCTCCGCGACCGCGTCGTTGTGCAGGTCGATGGCCAGCTCAAGACAGGCCGCGATGTCATCATCGCAGCACTCCTAGGGGCTGAGGAGTTCGGGTTCGCCACCGCGCCACTCGTCGTATCTGGTTGCATCATGATGCGCGTCTGTCATCTCGATACCTGCCCGGTTGGTATCGCCACACAAAATCCAGAGTTGAGGGCAAAGTTTGCCGGGAAACCTGAATTTGTCGAGACTTTTTTCCACTATATCGCCGAAGAGGTGCGTAGCTACCTGGCAGCACTTGGTCTACGCTCTCTCGACGAGGCAATCGGTCGCGCCGACCTACTCGTACCGATCGATACTCCAGAGGCACAACGCTTAGGGCTCGATCGCCTGACCTACGTTCAGGAGAACGCACCAAGACGATTTCGCAAGGAGTCGACACAAGATATCCTCGCTGCCAGCCTCAACCAGCGGATCGTTGGCGACATCGAACCGCGGTTAGACAAGCCAGGTGTCATCAGACATCGTTATCGGATCTCCAATACCGATCGGGCGGTGGGCGCCACACTCGGCGATCTCGTCACCCGACGCTTTGGAGCTGAGTTGTTGGCTCCCGACACGATTGGGCTGAGCTTCGATGGTTCTGCCGGCCAAAGTTTTGGCGCCTTCGCGCCCTCGGGCGTCACCATGGAGTTACACGGCGATGCCAACGACTACGTCGGCAAAGGCCTCTCCGGTGCCCGACTGGTTGTCACACCACCGATGCGTATCGGCAGCGTCGCCGAGAAGGCGATCGTGATCGGGAACGTCGCTCTCTATGGGGCGACAAAGGGAGAACTCTTCGTGCATGGCAGGGCGGGAGAACGATTTGCGGTCCGTAACTCCGGTGCAACCGCCGTCGTCGAGGGTGTTGGCGATCACGGTTGCGAATACATGACGGGGGGTGTTGTCGTCATTTTGGGCAGCATCGGACGTAACTTCGCCGCTGGCATGTCAGGTGGGCTGGCCTTCCTGTGGGATCCAGGCGGGCGTGTAGGCGCAAGAGTTAACCAGGACATGGTCGACCTCGATCCGCTCGACGAGGAGCAGCTTGAGGTCGTCAAAGGTTTGCTTGAGCGCCACCGCCGATATACCGACTCGGCGAAGGCTAACTCCATCCTCCAGATGATGGAACGCTGGCACCGCAGTTTTGTCTGCGTCTATCCCAAGGATCTCAAGCGTGTCGTCCTCGAAGAACGAGCGCGCCAACGTCAAGGTTCTCATATCGCTGTAACTACCATGAATCGAGGCTATTGATGCCTGCTGACCCACGAGGCTTTCTCAAATTCGACCGTAAGAATCCGGCGCGCAGGCCAGTTTCACAACGCCTCAATGACTGGCACGAGGTCTACGTCGATATCCGGGCACAAGAAGGGATCGTCCAGGCTCAGCGGTGCATGGACTGTGGTATCCCATTCTGCCATCAAGGGTGTCCCCTTGGGAACCTGATACCCGAATGGAACGAACTGGTGGGCCTTGATCGGTGGGCAAGTGCATCAGAACGGCTCCACGCGACGAACAACTTCCCTGAATTTACGGGCAGGCTCTGTCCAGCACCCTGTGAAAGTGCTTGTGTTTTGGCCCTCAATCGTGACGCAGTTACGATTGAGTTCATTGAGAAATCCATTGTCGAGACCGCCTTCGCCCATGGATGGATCCGGCCTGTTCGCCCAGGGCACTCCACGGGCCACAAGGTAGCTGTCGTAGGGTCGGGCCCATCCGGGCTTGCAGCAGCCCAGCAACTGGGTCGAGCTGGACACCAAGTAACCGTCTTTGAGCGCGCCGACCGAATCGGGGGTCTTTTGCGTTATGGCATCCCCGAGTTCAAGATGGAAAAGACGGTGCTTGACCGTCGCCTGGCCCAGCTCGACGAAGAGGGAGTCGAATTTCGGCCGAACACGACCATTGGGAGCGATATCAGCCTCGCCGAGCTTAGAGCAGACGTTGATGCCGTTATTCTCACGCTTGGATCCACCAGGGCCCGCACGATCGACGTCCCAGGGAGCCAAGCCAAGGGCATCTTGTCCGCGATGGATTTCCTACCACATGCAAACCGTGCACTCCACGATCCGACCATCACACCTCCCATCACGGCCACCGGCAAACGAGTGGTGATTCTCGGTGGGGGCGACACCGGAGCGGACTGCCTCGGCACCGTGCTGCGCCAAGGAGCTACCGACGTTAACCAGCTCGAGATCATGCCTCGCCCCTCGGATACACGTCCAGAAACCGCGCCGTGGCCGACGTACCCTCCACTCTTTCGCATCTCCTCGGCCCACGAGGAGGGGGGATCCCGCCTCTTCGCACGCGAAACCTTGCGATTCGAGTCCGACTCCGCTGGCGCGGTGACCGGCCTCGTCACAACGGCAGTCGAGATCGATCACCATGGTCGGCTCGCCCGCATAGAGGGGTCGGAGGAGCGGATCGGTGCCGACCTCGTCTTATTGGCGATGGGCTTCGTCGGGCCAGACCTCTCGATGTTCGATCAGGACCGTGTCCCAGCCACTACCGAGCGAGGCACGCTGGACGTTGACCATCGATTCGAGACCTCGATCAAAGGAGTCTTTGCCGCCGGCGACGCGCGTCGAGGGCAATCGCTCATCGTCTGGGCGATTGCCGAAGGCAGATCGGTTGCCCACCATGTCGATGCGTACCTGATGGGATCGAGTGACCTCCCTTGCCCAATCGCACCAGACACCGCCCCACTGGCTATCATGTAGGTCAGGCGCTCGTAGCTCAACGGATAGAGCACCTGACTTCGGATCAGGCGGTTGGGAGTTCGAATCTCTCCGAGCGCGCTCATTATCCCAGTTCACAGGCCATATTGCTCCAATGACTCCCAGAGCTGATTTATAAAAATGTCACGAATTAAAGTGTGACGCTCTCCAAGAGACCACAAGGGGATACATTCCCAACTCAAATAGAAGATCAGAAAACTAGGAAAGAGAAAGACTCGTCGACACTCGAGCATCGAGTATCTGTCGCCGATTGGCGTTCGAACAAACCGATACGCTACAAGCTACATAGCCAAGCAGAGTCGTGTGTCCCATTTGGTGAGTAATTCCACTGGTAACGCTTGGATACTGAAGCTTCATCGTCCACACCGGTGTTATAGCACACGCATGGCAACTATGTAAGCGTTGTTTCGTGACAGCTTCTTAGGCGTAACTTTGCCTTCGTGCTCCCATCAACACACCTTGCTTGGACTCCGCCCAATCCGCTTTGCGAATTCTCCAATGCTGTAGGTACCAGGCATCACAGTCAATTATCGCCCATTTTGGATAGACAACGGTTATCTGGTAGTTGCTCCATGTAACACCACTGTTTAGCCAAGTCGACGCGTCACCTAGCTCAGTTTGATCCGGCCTGGGTGATTGCCTCTGCAGTGGTTACGCGATCAGAAAGCGTTCATCGCCGATCTCCACTTCAACTCTCAATTCACCACCGACTGCCTCGACATACTTGCGTAGCGTGTCGAGTTGTGCGCGTTCGATGTCACCATTTTCGATGCGTGAAACTCGATTCTGACTGACCTTGAGGCGACTAGCGAGTTCCACCTGGGTGACGTCAGAAGCTTCGCGTAGCTCGCGAAGGCGATAGGAGCGGACTTCGGCAAGCATTCGCTTTTTGTGCTCTTCCACAACCGTGCGGTTGACGGGACGCTTCGCGAGCATGTCCTCCAAATTCTTTGCCATCAAATTTCTCCTTTCTGTTTGCTAATGTGCTCATCGAAGCGCTTGTCGGCAACTGGGATGTTCACTTCATACCACTTCTTCCAACTTTTCGATTTGTCTCCCGCCACTAGCAGAACTGCGTTTCGTTCTGGATCGAAGGCAAAGAGAATCCTCAACTCGGAACGCCCTTGAGAGCCCGGACGCAACTCCTTCATGTTCTTGTGACGTGACGCCTTCACGGTATCGACCAACGGACGCCCAAGCTGCGGGCCTCGGTCGATGAGCAACTCCAGAGCAGCGATCACCTGTTCGTAGGAGTCCTGATCAAGGTTATCGAGCCAGGACTCGACGAACTCAAGATTCACTTCCCACATAAGGATAGTATACAACATATAGGGTATATAACTCAGGGGTTGATAGAATTCACCAAGCAAAGTGTGGCTTCCATCGAGCCTTCCCTTGTGACCGCCATAGACGCGATGCCTGCCTCTGATTCTAAGCCAGTTGCTTAGAGTACGGTTTCTACTATCCCGCTGAGTGCAGCGCTACCCATCTGACCAGGTCATATGCTCTTGGCAACGAATCATCGCAGGTCAACCCGGAATGATCATAAGCAACCGGATGGGAGGTCGTAGAGCCCTAAGCCAGCGCAACCCCCATGTGGCGTCTCTCTCGGGTCCTCGTTCGCCAACGCCATCATCGGCGGGCTTTGCTATAGTCTGAGCGAGTGTTCAATGTCATCCCTTCCAACGCAGGAGGTAGGACGAGTCGAGTCTGCGTGGATTTGACGCAGGCCATGGAAGACGCCAGAGAATCTAGTGTCCCTAGTCTGAAGTGTGCTCAGAAACACTAGGGCCCAGATATTTCCGCATAGAAGTGAAGATCTCGTCGGCACTCTTGGTCCAGATGAAAGGCTTGGGGTTCTTGTTCCAGGCCTCGGCCCACTCAGTAATTCCTTCATTGAGTTCGGTCACACTGTGATGAACGCTTCGCTGGAGG
>Ga0080006_1185187_pt1 | contig 30930 bp, 27 predicted proteins | sample RS3BMetagenome_FD_69209 | JGI IMG/M metagenome (GOLD analysis project Ga0080006, IMG submission 69209) | Ferric oxide microbial mat and aquatic microbial communities from Rainbow Spring, Yellowstone National Park, USA - RS3B (SPADES... ...
GGGGGCGGGGAGAGGGAGGGGGGGTGGACGGGACGGGGCGGCGGAGAGGGGGGGGGGGCGGAGGGGGGGGCCGGCCCGGCGCCGGCCGGCGGGCCCGAGCCGGCCGGTGGCGTGGCGAACGAGGCCGGTGACGACGAGGGGGGGGAGGGGGATCCGGGGGCCACCCTGGGTGGGGAGCCGAGCGGCCGGGTGACGGCGACGCGCAACGGGGCGGCGGTGCCGGAGACGACGAGCGCCGACGTCCGCCAGCGCGAGATGGTCTTCCTGTCGGTGGCCGACCATGGGATCGGGATCCCCGCCCGCGACCTCGAGCGGATCTTCGAGCGCTTCTACCGGGTCGACCACGGGCGAAGCCGCGACACCGGCGGCACCGGCCTCGGCCTGTCGATCGTCCGCCACGTCGCCACCAACCACCAGGGCCGGGTCGACGTCGAGTCGCGCGAGGGCGAGGGCTCGACGTTCACCCTGGTGCTCCCGGTCCGGCAGGAACGGGCAGCGTGAGCGATCGGGCCGACGGCGGGCGACCCGCTGGCGCCCCGGGAGCCGGCCGAGCCGGAGCGGAGCCGACCGCCCGCCTCGCCCCAGGTCCCGGTGGCAGTGGTGGTGGCGCAGCGGGGAGTGAGCTCAGGCCGACGACGGTACTGCTGGCCGAGGACGAGGAATCGTTCATCGAGGCGCTCGAGGTAGGGCTCGGCAAGGAGGGCTTCCGGGTGGCGGTCGCCCGGGACGGGAGCGAGGCGCTCCACCTCTTCGACGAGGTCGAGCCGGACCTGGTGCTGCTCGACCTGATGCTGCCGAAGATGTCGGGCATCGACGTGTGCCAGGCGATCCGCGCCCGCTCGAACGTCCCGATCATCATGGTCACGGCCAAGGGGACCGAGATCGACACGGTGGTGGCGCTCGAGGTGGGCGCCGACGACTACGTGACGAAGCCGTACCGGCTGCGAGAGCTGGTGGCGAGGATGCGGGCGGTGATGCGCCGGGTGCCGGGCACGGCGGAGCCGCCGTCGGGGACCGAGCGGGTGGACGGGAAGGAAGCGGCGCTCGAGGCCGGCGACGTCCGGGTCGAGCTGGCCCAGCGGCGGGTCTTCGTCCGCGGCGAGGAGGTGGTGCTGCGTCGCAAGGAGTTCGACCTCCTGCGGCTGCTCGTCGAGAACGCCGGACGGGTGCTCACCCGTGACGTGCTGATCGACAGGGTATGGGGGGCCGACTACGTCGGCGACACGAAGACGCTCGACGTGCACATCAAACGGCTCCGCTCACGGGTCGAGTCCGACCCGTCGAAGCCGGCGCTGATCACGACGGTCCGCGGCGTCGGCTACCGCTTCGACGCTGAGCCGGCCGGCGGGACGACGACGAGGTCGGGCCCGAGGTAGGGGGCGAGGCACTCGGGGAAGCGGACGGATCCGTCGGGCTGGCGCCCGGTCTCGACCAGCGCCGCCCAGACGCGCGGCCACGCCAGGCCGGACCCGTTCAGGGTGTGGACGAGGACCGGCGCCCCGCCACCGCCGGGCCGGTAGCGGACGTTGGCCCGCCGGGCCTGGTAGTCGCGGAACCAGCTGACCGAGGAGACCTCGAGCCAGCGGTCGCATCCCGGGGCGTAGACCTCGAGATCGAAGGTGCGGGCCGAGGATCCGCCGAGGTCGCCGGCACACAGGTCGAGGACGCGGTAGTGCAGCCCGAGCGCCCGGAGGATCCCTTCGGCGCGCTCGAGGATGTCGGCGTGGACCGCCGGGGCCTGTTCGGCGGTGGCATAGGCGAACAGCTCGACCTTCTCGAACTCGTGCACCCGCAAAAGGCCGCGGGTGTCGCGACCGGCGGCCCCGGCTTCGCGGCGGAAGCAGGCGGTGACGGCGGTGCAGCGCACCGGGAGCTCGTCCTCGGCCAGGATCTCGCCACGCCGCAGCGACGTGAGCGGGACCTCGGCGGTCGGGATAGCCCACAGGTCGTCGCGCTCGACGTGGTAGGCGTCGTCACCGAACTTCGGGAGGTGGCCGGTCGAGGTCATCGTCTCGCTGAGCACGAGGGTCGGCGGCCGGATCTCGACGTAGGTGTCGGTGTGGCGGTCGAGGGCGAAGGCGGTGAGGGCCCGGACGAGACGGGCGCCGGCACCGGCGTAGAGCGCGAACATCGAGCCGGCCAGGCGGGCGCCGCGGGCCATGTCGAGGATCCCGAGCGCCTCGCCGACCTCCCAGTGCGGCACGCGCTGGTGGTCGGCCGGCTCCGGGGCGGGGGCGCCGTCGTCGATGCCGGGCCACCAGCGGCGGAGCTCGACGTTGTCGTCGGGCCCCCCGCCGTCGGGGGCCTCCTCCGACGGGAGGTTCGGCAGCTCGAGGAGGGCCTGGCGGAGGGCGTCGGCCAGTCGGTCGGCCTCTCTCCCGATGGAACGCTCCTGGCCGCCGAGCCGGCGGCTCTCGGCGGCGAGCATGTCGGCACGGGCGGTGTCGGCCGCCTTGCGCGCCTCGCCGACCTGGCGGGAGAGCGCCTTGACCTGAGCCCGCAGCGCCTCGCGCTCGGCGAGGCACGTGCGGTGCTCGACGTCGAGGTCGACGACACGGTCGACGTCGCCGGACGGCACGCCTCGGCGGGCCAGCGACGCCTTGACCCGGTCGGGGCCTTCACGCACGAGTCGGATGTCGATCATTTCGCCGCCAAAGGTAGCGTGGCGCCCTGATGCCGGTTCCCGACGCCGTGGTTTGCCGCGACCTTGTCGTCCGCTACGGGTCGGTCACCGCGGTCGCTGGCCTCTCGTTCGAGGTCGGCGGTGGCGAGGTGGTGGCGCTGCTCGGCCCGAACGGCGCAGGGAAGACGTCGACGGTCGAGAGCCTCGAGGGCTACCGGCGCCCGGCGTCGGGCTCGGCCCGGGTGCTCGGCCTCGACCCGCTGGCCGACCACCGGGCGCTCGTCCCCCGGATCGGCGTGATGCTCCAGCGCGGCGGCGTCTACCCGATGCTCGGCCCGCGGCGGGCGCTCGAGCTCTTCGCGTCGTACTACGACGACCCTGAGGACCCGGCGGCACTGCTCGCCCGGCTCTCGCTCGAGGCGGTGGCGGCGACGCCGTGGCGGCACCTCTCGGGCGGCGAGCAGCAGCGGCTGTCGCTCGCCCTCGCCCTCGTCGGCCGGCCGGAGGTCGTCTTCCTCGACGAGCCGACCGCCGGGGTCGACCCGCAGGGGCGGCTGGCGATCCGCCAGGTGGTGGCCGAGCTGGCGGCCGGCGGGGTGGCGGTGCTGCTCACCACCCACGAGCTCGCCGAGGCCGAGAAGATGGCCGACCGGGTGGTCATCGTCGTCGCCGGGCGGGCGGCGGCCGCCGGGCGGGTCGACGGCGCCGGGGTCGGCGGGCTCGGTGAGGCCGGGCTCACCTTCGGCGCCCCGCCGGGCCTCGACGTCGACGGGCTCGGCGAGGCGCTGGGCACGACCGTCTCGGAGGGCCCGCCGGGCCGGTACCGGGTGGCCGGCCCGGCCACCCCGGAGCGGACCGCCGCCCTCACCGGTTGGCTGGCCGAGCGGCAGCTGTCGCTGACCGACCTGCGGACCGGCCGCTCGCTCGAGGACGCCTACCTCTCGGTGGTGACGAGCGACGAGGCCGACCGATGACGGCCTTCGCCGCCCAGATCCGGGCCGAGACGTACATGACGCTGCGCCGCGGCGAGACGCTGCTGCTCACCGTCGGGATCCCGGTGATCTTCCTGGCGTTCTTCTCGACCGTCCACGTCGTGCCGACCGAGACCGCCCATCCGGTGACCTTCTTCGTCCCGGGGATCCTGGCGCTGGCGGTGATGTCGACGGCGATGGTCTCGCTCGGGATCGCCACCGGCTTCGAGCGCGGGTACGGCGTGCTCAAGCGCCTCGGGTCGACCCCGCTCGGTCGCGGCAGGCTGATCGGGGCGAAGATCGCCACCATCCTGCTCGTCGAGATCGTCCAGGCGGCGGTGCTCGTGCCGGTAGGGATCGGGCTCGGGTGGCACCCGGCCGGGACCGGCGGTGCCGGTGCGGCGGCCGGGCAGGCGCTGGCGATCGCCATGCTGGCCACGGTGGCCTTCGGCGGCATCGGTCTCGTCATGGCCGGTGTCCTCCGGGCAGAGCTGAACCTGGCAGCGTCGAACGGCCTTTACCTCGTCCTGCTCCTCTTGGGCGGGATGGTCGTCCCGCTGGCCAAGCTGCCGGGATGGCTGGCCGGCGTCGCCCGGGTGCTGCCGGCGGCCGCCCTCTCCGACGGGCTCCACGCCACCCTCGGCTCGGGGTCGGCGGTACCGGTCCATGCCTGGGTGGCGCTGGCGGTGTGGGCGGTGGTGGCGCCGCTCGCCGCCGCGGTGACGTTCCGCTGGGAGTGACCCGGCCGAGGGGCCGGCGGGACGGTTATGCGTTGGCGAGCAGACGGTGCTCCCAGCTGACGAGGCTGGCGGCGCTCAGCGCCCCCTGCTTCACCCCGGCGATCGTCCCGTCGGCGTTGACGAAGACGGCGTCGGGGTCGCCGACGAAGTCGTAGCGGTCGATCACGGCGTACTGGGTGTCGGCGGCCACCGGGAACGTGACCCCGCTGCTCTTGACGAAGGCGGTGGCGTTCGGCTGCGGGTCGGCGGTGTCGACGCCGATCAGCGCCACGCCGGCCAGCCGCGAATGGCTGGACTGCTGCTGACGGTAGGCGCGGGCCAGCGCCGGGAGCTCGGCATGGCACGCGGTGCACCAGCTGGCGAAGAAGAGGACGACCGCGGGATGGCCGCTGCCGCCACCGTCGGCCGGCAGGCCGACCCGGCCGGCCCCCGAGAGGGCCGGCAACGAGAAGTGCGGTGCCGGGCCGCCGACCTCGAGCTGGCCGGTCGTCGGTGACGAGCCGAAGCTGGTGAACAGCCCGATGCCGAGAGCGGCGGCGAGCACGATCCCGACGAGCAGGAAGATCGGGCGGGGACGTCGGGCGGTCGCCGACGGTCCCGACGCTGGCGCCGGACCGTGGCCGGCCGGTTGCTCGGGTGCCGGCGAGGTGGGGGAGGAGGACTCGGTCATCGGCGACCACGCCGACGAGGCCAGCGGGTGGGCACCCCCGCAGCCTACGGCCGGCTCCGAGGCTCCGACCAGGCGCCCCGCTGGCCTCTCGGGGGCGCCCGGGTGGGAGGAACCCCCTCGGCGGCCGCTTGTACGCTGGCTCGAGTGCCGACCGTCTCCGCCCGGACCTTCGCCAAGCTGAGCGTCGCCTCCCTGGTGATGGTGGTCCTCATCGTCGTCACCGGGGCGGCGGTGCGGCTGACCGGCTCGGGGCTCGGCTGCCCGGACTGGCCGAGCTGCTACCGGACCCGGCTGACCGCCCAGCTGTCGTTCCACCCGATGGTGGAGTTCGGGAACCGGATGGTCACGGTCGTCCTCACGATCGTCGTCGCCGCCACCGTGCTGGCCGCCCTCCGCCGGCGCCCCTGGCGCCGCGACCTCGTCTGGCTCTCCTTCGGCCTCGTCGGCGGCGTCGTCGGGCAGGCGGTGCTCGGCGGGATCGTCGTCTACACGAAGCTCAACCCGTACCTCGTGGCGATCCACTTCCTGCTCTCGATGGTCCTGGTGGTCGTCGGCGTCCTGCTCGTCCACCGCGCCCGCCGCGACTACTCCCCCGGCTCGGGCAGGCCGCTCCTCGACCGGACCCTCCGCCTGCTCGCCTGGGGAATCGTCGGGTTCCTCGGCGTCGTCCTCGCCGCCGGGTCGTTCACCACCGGCGCCGGACCGCACGCCGGCTCGTCCCAGGGCCAGCTGGTCGCCAAGCGGATCCCGATGAGCCTGCGAGACATGGCCGAGCTCCACTCGAGCCTGGCGCTGTTCCTCGTCGGCGTCACCCTGTCGTTCGTCGTCGCCCTCCACGCCCTCGACGTCCCCGAGCGTGTCCGGCGGGCCGGACGGATCCTGGTCGCCACGATGGTCGCCCAGGCGGCGGTCGGCTACACCCAGTACTTCACCCACCTGCCGGCCGCCCTCGTCGAGGTCCACGTCCTCGGCGCCACCGTGCTCGTCGTCGGGGCGACCCAGTTCGTCGTGGCGATGGTCCACCACCGGCCCGATCCGGCGCTCGCCGGCGCGCCGTCCGACACCGAGGCCGAGGCCGGCCTCCCGCTGCCGTCGGCGGTCGTCACCTCCGGTGCCGCCGAGGAGGAGCCGTCCGTCCCGCGCCCGTCGGGCAGCGTCACCGTGCCGAGCTGAGGCCCGCTCCGACGGAGGTTGGCCAGCCAACCCGCCTGGTAGGGTCCGCGCCGTTCCAGTTCACGCGACACCCGGCCTCACGTTCTGCCCCCATCGTCTAGCGGCCGAGGACGCCGCCCTTTCAAGGCGGTAACACGGGTTCGAATCCCGTTGGGGGTGCCCAGCATCTTCCCTGGTCACGGAGCCGCACGAGTGTGGAAGAGGGCCTCGACGGGTCGGCCTCAGCCCGTCCGTGCGCGATCCGTGCGCGATGCCCCGTGTGCTGTCCCGGTGTGCTCTCCCGGTTCATGCTGGACACCGTGGCACCGGTAGCTGGCCGACACTGGCCGTGACGCACGTGGTGGCCTTGGTAGGGGACGCGCGCTCGGGACCGCCCTGCGAACGCCGCCCCATCCGCAGCCGTGAAGTCCTACGTGTTGTGGTCATGGGTGCCTCCCTCAGGTGATGGGTGAGGCCAAGCCAACACCCGGGGCCCCAGCGCTGACGTGTGCGCAGTTGCATATCGACCGCAGTCCGTCATACTTCGTAGTACACTTGTGTGGTGGGAGGATGGGCTGGTCCTACCGGGCCGACTACATGCGAGAACGCCATGGGATCGAAGTGGAACGGGCGAACGAGGCACTCGAAGACCCCGACGCTCTCCGTATCGACCCCGATCCGGCCAGCCGATCGGGACGGTCGGTGAGGACCATCGGCAACTCGACCAGCGCCGGCCACCTCGTCACCGTGATCACCGTCGGAGAAGCCGGAGCCACCTACGGCGTGAACGGCTGGAAGTCCAACGAGATCGACGTCCGCCGCTACCGGGAGGAACGACCATGAGCGACATCAACAACATCATCGAAGCCGAAACCGAGGCGTCGGAGAGCAACCGGGATGCCCCTATCCCCGAGGGCGCCAAGATCACCCGGCCGAACCGGGGTCGCTCCACCGTGTATTCGATCCGGCTGAACCCCGACGAGGTCGCCGCTCTCCAGTCCATAGCCGACGCCGCCGGTGTTCCGGGATCGACTCTCGCCCGGTCGTGGATCGTTGAACGCATCCAAGAAGAACAGGCCGGTCTCAGTGACGCTGAAGCCGAGCTGCGCGCCGCCCAGCGCCACCTCACCCACCTACAGCGGCACCTCCGCCAGCAGGCGTCGTAGCAACTCCAATAGCGTCCGGTAGCCGGCGGTATGCGGCGGTGGCGGCCGCGGTATTGGGGCACGGGTTAGGGGGCGCCTCGGGCCCACCGCGTACATATCATCGCCTCTGAGATGTACAGTAGCTCTCATGGACGTGGCCGTGAGCGACCTCAGAGCGCATTTGAGTGAATGGTTGGACCGAGCAAGAGAAGGGCAGGAAGTGGTCGTCACCGACCGCGGAGTCCCTGTAGCTCGCCTGCTGGGCATTACCGCATCCGCGACCCTGGAGCGTCTGGCCGCAGAAGGTGTGATCGCCCGTCCCGAACATGCGCAGAGAACGAGCGCTACCGGGCGATCGCGGCCTCGACCTCGTCACCCAGTCTCAGCCCTGGTCAGCGAGCAGCGGCGCTGAAGCTGTGCCAATTGTCTACTTCGATTCCAGTGCGTTCGTGAAGCTGGTTGTCGAAGAGGCCGGCAGCGATCTCGTTGCTGATATGTGGGACGGTTGCGATGCCGCTCTCTCGAGCCGCCTGGCTTATCCCGAGGTCCGCGCAGCTCTGGCGGCTGCCGGTCGTAACCATGACCTCGATGACGGAGATCTGACCGCAGCCGAAGAGGCGTGGGAGGAGTACTGGAGCACTACCCGACCGGTCGAACTGACTGCAGAAGTTGAGCGGCAAGCCGGGCACCTTGCTCGTCTGCACGCTCTTCGGGGGGGCGATGCCGTCCATTTGGCCAGCGCCTTGGCCATTGGGGATCCCGAACTTATTTTGGCCGTGTGGGATCAGCGACTTCATGCGGGCGCGCGCGCAGCACACCTTCGCGTAGCACCGCTCGAACTCAAGGCGTGACACAGGCGAGATCGAACTCGACGATCCATCTGCGCGCCCGGTTGGCATCACCTGAATAGCGACCGCAAGCCGGCGCACTGGGACGCGTTAATGACGGAGCTCGGGGATGGCTTCGGCCGTGCTGCTGGGATACGCACATCGGCCGCCTCTGTTGGAGCGACGCGCAACCCTTCTCAGGCGCCGGAGCCGATGGGTGGAGCCCACCCAGGGCGGGCTACGAGGCAGAAGGGATGTCCTTGGAGTTCGGAATAGAACTCGGCGAGAGCGCGAGGGTCTGGGCAGTCGATCACGACGTGATGGCGGCGGCCGATCATGCCCCCATCCTGCCAACTCCGTCGTGCTTCGAGAGAACTCGGCTGCGCCTTCATGACATTCCGTATCGACTCCCAAGGCGCCGTTGAGGGGTTCATGACCCGGCGGTCGGAGCGCAAGGGTGCCCCATCGGGGACAGACCAGCGTCCCAGCAGATCTTCGCCACCGCTGGGGCATCGAGGAGGGCGGCGAGATCTCGTTCATCGATCTCGGAGATGCCGCCCTCGTCATCCCAGGCGGGGTCCAGGTTGCTCGGAGGGAGTTGCACCGCGTCGTGCGAGAGCGGTACATGGCAGGGACGACAGCGATCGGGGACCCCGACCTCGCCGACCAATAGCTGCGGCGAGATCGCCAGATGGCTCCGGTCGCCGTCCTCGACGACCGGCTATTGATCGAGGAGCTTCTCGTCGGCCTTCCCCACGGGCGTGAAGAGCTCCACACCACGACGTACTGGTACTACCGCGCCTGCCGCGCCTCGGTGCTCGGTGCAGGCGGCCACCTGTCAGGCCCGTTCGCCCGCGTGGACGCGGGTCAACAGGCAGCCGCAATCATCAGCCTCGACGGCATCTCGCTTCCCGATCCCACCTACGAGGTCCCGCTGGGGATCACCGGACCATCGCCCGTCGGTTCCTCGGTCATTGCGACATGGCCGGCCGCCGGTGGGCGGAGCACGGCGACGGCCAGCAGGAAGGCCAGGGCGCTCCCGACCGCACCAGCGCGAAAGGCGTCCTGATAGCCGTGGACCGTGGCGGCCACCGTGATCGCCTGAAGCCGCGCCGCGTCGGCACCAGCCGCAACGGTCGAGGCATGAAGGGTGGCCGTCGCATGGCGGATCTCGTCCCTGATCGTCGTGGCTGCGAGGGTGGCCAATGTGGCCAGACCGAGCGAGCCGCCGACCTGCTGGCTGGCGTTGAGAAGTGCCGAGGCCAGCCCGGACTCGTGTCGACGCACCGACGAGACGGCGTTCAAGGTGAGCGGCACGAACGACAGGCCCATCCCGACCCCGACGAGCACCAGCGGGCCGAAGACGTCGGCATAGCTCGACGAGGCGTTCACCAGCGACACCCACAGCAGGCCGGCGGTGACCAGGGCGGGTCCGGCGGTGAGGAACGGCCGGACACCGTGGCGCTTGACCAAGCGCGAAACCACGATGCTGGTCGTCGCCACGCTCGCCGGAATGGGCAGGTAGGCGGCGCCGGCGACGACCGGGCTGTAGTGGAGGACGTTCTGGAGGAACTGGGTCAGGAAATAGATGAGGGACAGCATCGCTCCCCCGAGCAGGAGCATGATGGCGTAACCACCAGCTCGGTTCCGGTTGAGCAGGAAGCCCAGGGGGACCAGCGGCTGGCGGGTAGAACGCTCGATGACAGCGAAAGCGGCGAGGAGGGCGGCGGCGGCGGCGAAAGAGGCGATCGTCGCCGTGCTCGACCATCCCCCCGTCGGGGCACGCACCAGGCCGTAGACGAGGAGCGCCATCGCTGCGGAGACGCTCAGCGCGCCCGGCACGTCGAGGCGGCGGCGACCCGAGACCCCGCCGCCGCCGCCTCTGAGCGCAATCGGCGTGAGGCCGAGCACGACGGCCCCGATCGGGACGTTCACGAAGAGCACCCATCGCCACGAGGAGATGTCCACGAGGATCCCACCGAGCAGGAGTCCCAGCGCACCCCCGGCCGCCGACATCCCGGCGTAGACCGCCATGGCCCGGTTGCGTTCGGCGCCCTCGTCGAAGGTGGTGGCGACGAGCGCCAACGCGGTAGGCGAGGCGATGGCGGCACCGACCCCTTGGGCAGCCCGGGCGACGATCAACCAGACTTGATCGGTGGCCAACCCGCCGGCGAGCGAGGCCGCGGCAAACACGCCGATGCCGATGGCGAACATCCGGCGGCGCCCGAACAGGTCGCCGGTCCGGCCGCCCAGGAGGAGGAGCCCGCCGAAGACGAGGACGTAGGCGTCGATCACCCAGGTGAGGTTGGTCGAGGAGAAATGCAGCTCCCGCTGCATGGACGGCAGGGCAATGTTGACGATGGTGAGGTCGAGCATCACCATGAGCTGGGCGGCGGCGATCACCACCAGACCCAGCCGGTGGTGCCGGCGCCCATCGTGCCCGGTGGGATCGCTCCCTCCCGTCTCGGCACGAGCCTCGACCGGTACGGTCATCGGGCCACGCCTTCGCCCGTCGGCGCCGTCGCCCAGGCCACGGCGTCCACCAGGGGACCGCCCCCGTCTTCTGCCGGCCGTTCGTGGCGGCGAACCTCGACGTCGAGCGGGGCCAGCAGGCGGACGAGGAGCGGCTCGGTGTAGAGCCGCTCGGGCACGGGAGGGCCGGCACGTCGGAGCGAGTCGAGGTGGTGCCCCACCACGTAGAGGTGACCACCGGGAGCCACCGCCGCTACGGTCCGCTCGAAGAATCGCTGACGTTCCTCGGCAGAGAAGTGGAGGTTGGCGACTACCACCAGATCGAAGCCCCCGGCCGGCGGGACATAGCTGAGAACGTCGGCGTTCACGAGCTCGAGCGACACCCCGGCTTGGCGCGCACGCACCTCCGCCTGGGCCAAGCCCACCGGGGAGGCGTCGACGCCGGTGACCCGCCACCTTTGACGAGCGAGCCAGATCGCGTTGCGCCCGGGCCCGCAGCCGAGGTCGAGAGCTCGGCCTGGCGCGATCCGGCCAGCCAGCTCGACGAGCGTCTGGTCGGGTGTGGCCGGCCACTCCATGGCGGCGAATCGCTCGTCCCAGATGACGCCCTGAGAGGCGCGCTCACCCTGACGTGCGTGGCCGGCGTGACGAGGACCGGCCTGGTCGCCGCGCTGGCTCCCGCTGTCCGCCTTGTTCTGGCCTCTCGCCATCAGTGCTCCTTCGTCGGGGTGCTCGAGTGGTCCATCGGGTTCAAGGGCTCTTCGGGGGCTGTGGCGGCCGACCGGTCGACCCTATGGAGCCCGAGGTCGGCTTCGAGCACGCTGAGGGCCTCTTCGAGGCCGCCACGTCGCCGCGGACCGAGCACCACGTCGAGGTGTAGCTCCTGCAGGCGCACCAGGGTGTCGACCCGGCGGGCGAGGGCCCGACCGGCGGCAGTGAGCTCGAGGGCACGGGGCCGTCGGTCACCGCCTCGATGCGCACTCTCGACCAGACCGCGATGCTCGAGGTCGTCGATGCAGCGCTTCGCTCGCATCGGCTCGGCGCCGAGGGTACGGGCCAGTGCCCGCAGCGAGCAACCTGGCCGGCCGGCGATGCCACGAAGCACCGCCGCCTGGGGTGGCGTGAGGTCGACCTCCTCGAGCTGCCGAGCCCAGTCGGCGCGCAGGGTCCGGGTAAGCCGGCTGAGGCGGAAGCCGAGGCCGGATTCGAGCTCGAGCCCGTCACCAGGACGGTCCGGAGGCGACGCTGGACCGCTCTGCAGCCGATGCCCTCCGATGACCGTGCCACCGCTCGTCGCCACACCACACCCCTCGCTCACGTTCCGGACAGCCGCCCGTCGGGCCGGCTCATGATCCAACTGTAGCGTCCGCTACAGTATTCCCGGCCTACGCTGGGCCACCTCGTCTGGGACTGCCCAGGACGGCCCCAGCGAGCTCAGCCGCCAGTCAGGTTGCCCGCTACCGACAACACGCCGCGCCTGCTCGAGCGGTCAACCGAAGAGACCAAGGGTGGTCCACGCCAACCAAGGCGCCGTCCGACCCCTGCCGTAGCATCGAGCGGTGCATCGGGAGGCCGAGGAAGCAGTCGGTCCGCCCGACCGCCCGCTCGCGGCACCGTTCGCTCGCGGCTCGGTCTCGATCCGCCTGTACCCCCACAACGAGCTCGAAGCCGGAACGGTCGTGGACGAGCTGTGCGAGCAGGCCGCCCTCGCCCTCGGCCATGGCTTCGACGGCGTCATGACCAGCGAGCATCACGGCGGGTTCGCCGGCTACATGTCGCAACCCCTCCAGATGGCGACCTTCGTCCTCGAGAACAGCAGTACCGGCTGGGCTGCGGCCTCGCCATTGCTGCTGCCGTTGCGGTCCACTGCCCTCGTGGCAGAGGAAGTTGCCTGGCTGAGCGCGCGCCATCCCGGCCGAGTCGGCCTCGGCGTCGCGGCCGGCGCGCTGCCGCTCGACTTCGACGTCGTCGGGGTGGACCAAGCAGGGGCGGTCCGGACCTTCAAGGCCGAACTGCCCAGGCTCGTCGCGATGCTGCGCGGAGAGGACCTGGGCGAGCTGGCCGGCGACCGCGCCCTCGAGAGGTGCAGCAGGCACCCGGTGCCGGTCCTCAGCGCGGCCGTCTCGGAGACCGCAGCCAGGCGGGCCGCGCGGTGCGGAGCGGGGCTCTTGCTCGAAGGAATGTCGAGCGTCGATCGACTGACGATCCTGACCGAGGCGTTCGACCATGCCGGGGGCAGCGGCTCGAAGGTCCTGATCCGGCGGGTCTGGCTGGGCGACGCGCCGACAGAGCTCGTACGCCGCCAGCGAGCGGTCTACGACAGCTACTCGAGCGGGCCGATCGGCTTCGGTGCCGACGAGACGATCGCGTCGAAGGAGCCCGCCGAGATCGTGGCCGGTCTCTGCGACGTGGTCGCAGCGACGAAGGTCGACGCGCTCAACCTGCGGGTCCATCTCCCCGGGGTGCCACCCGAGGTCGTCCGAGAGCAGATCGAGGCCCTCGGGACCGAGGTGGTCGGGCCGCTCAAGCGCCGGTGGCCCACGCCCTGAGGAGGTGCGGTCAGTCCGAAGGTCGGCGCCCCGGGGCTCGGCCGCCACCCCTCAACCCGTCGGGCCGTTCGACTCGGCGACGAACGCCCGGCACGGCTCGCCCCGCAGCGACCCGCAGGTCGGCAGGCTGGCGGTGGCCTGGACGCCCCGTACCTCGTTCACGACGAGCGCCGACGCCGCCGGTCCCCCGATGCCCACCACCGCCGTCTGGCCGCTGTCGACGGTGTCGAACTCCCACGACGGCCGGTCGCCGCCGGGCGCAGAGATGACGACCCGCAACTCGGTGCCGGCCCGGAAGGTGTGGGCGATCGGGTCCACCGGGACCTTGACCAACGTGTAGGCCCCGGTCGACAGTGGCTTGGCATCGGTGCCCAGATAGGTCGGGTCGGTGAAGAGCTGGGTCGAATCGGGGGCGTCGACCTGGTTGGAGCTGCGGAGGAACCCGGACGTGACGTACTCCTCCTGGCCGGTCGAGGGGCGGACCTCGGTCACGGTGGCCTGGTAGTCCTCCACCGGTGTCGAGCGGGTGGGCGACTTCACCCAGAGGTCGACGGTGGCGGGACCGACGATCGTGACGTCCCGAGCGAACGGTGCGGTCTCGAAGCCGACGCCGTCGGCCGCCGGCACGGTCGTCCAGTTCCAGGGGGGCGACGCCGCCCACGGGTTGGCGTTGGCCGGGAGGTCGGTGGCCGGCCGGGCGCCGGGGTCGAGGACGAACGGGGCTCGGGAGGACGTGGCGGGGGCTCTCGTCGAGAGCGCGGCGTCACGGTGGAAGTAGAAGGTGGTCACCCTGCCGGCCGGCGGCCAGCTGGAGAAGCCGGCCGAGTAGGACGACCCGGGGTCGCCGGCACCGGCCGAGCTGGCGCCGTTGTCGAAGAAGACCTCGACCCGCGGCGTCTGCTTGGCGAACGCCGCTCTGGCTCTGGCCAGGGTCGGGGCGGTGGTGAAACGGTAGGCCGGGAGCGGCGCCTCGGAGGTGGTCCCCGAGGCCTGGCTGACGAACTCGTCGAGCACGACGTCGGCGATCAGCCCCGGGTTCGACGGCACCTTGTGGGCCACGTAGATGTCGAGGAACTCGAACCACCGGCTCATGACCTGTGGGTCGGCCGAGTCGATGTGGCCGCCGTTCACCATGTTGGCGAAGACGGGCGTCGTCGCCGGGAAGGCGGTCAGCAATGCCGGCCATTGCGGACCGGTCTCGTCATCCTCGAGGGCACCGGAGTTGAAGACCGGCACGGTGACGTGCTGCGCCCAGTCCCGCATCGAGCGCACGTCGTAGAGCGAGGCGATCCGGCCGGGGCCGGCCGGCGAGCTGGCGGTCAGCGGCGCCACCTCGCCGGGGCCGGTCAGCGAGTCGAGCTGCTCGGACTCGTCGTGGAGCGCCTGGTTGGCCAGGCAGGTCGAGGTGGTGCCTCCGCTGGCGGCGAGCTCGGCGTCGATCTCGTAGTAGGTCCACGGTTGCGCCACGTTGGTGACCGGAGTCGACGACAGCGGCGCCAGCGCGCCGTTCGACCACTTGGCGGCCGGCTTGGCATCGTCGATGCGCTGGCTGACCCAGCTGGCGGCGAAGCCGCTGTTGTACATCCCCCCGGGGTAGCCGGTCGAGAACAGATCGTCGGTGGGGCTGAGCGGGGCGATGGCGGCGAGGCCGGGGGGGTCGGTGCCGGCCGCCGGCAGCTGCGACAGCCCCGAGTAGCTGATGCCGACCATGCCGACCTTGTGGTGGGCCACCCAGTTCTGGTGGGCGACGATCTCGATGGCGTCGTAGGCGTCGTAGTCGGACGGGTACCCGAAGAGGTCGAAGGCCCCCCCCGAGCAGCCGGTGCCGCGCATCTGGAGGCTCACCACGGCGAAGCCGGCGACGCGGGCCACCACCCCGCCGACGTCGGTGGCCGAGTCCGGCAGCAGGTTGGCGTTGCCTTCCTCGCTGCAGTACGGCTGGCCGAGGACCGGACAGAAGGCGTAGGGGATCGGGTCGGTCGGGGCGGCGGTGGCGTAGCCCGAGTACTCGATGACCGTCGGGCACGGGTTGGAGGCGCTGCAGGTGACACCGAGCGGGAAGCGGACGGTGGCGGCCAACTGGATCCCGTCGCGCATCTTGATGTAGTTGAGCCCCTGGCTCATCGGCTGGTCGGTGTACAGCGGCGAGTACACCGGGGGGTTCTGGCCTGGCGCCAGCACCGGGAAGGTGCCGGTCCTCTCTTTCGAGGTGGCGTCCTCCCATCGGTAACCGCTGCCCGGCGACAGGTTCCGCAGGACGAGCGAGCCGAGAGCGTCGGCGGTGCCGCTGGCCACCTTGGTCCCGTGCCGGAGCAACGTGATGGCGTCACCCGGTGCGGCCCCGGTCATCCAGGCCTCGTCGACCGACCCGTGGCCCTCGAGCGCTGCCTCGGACGCCGCCGCCCGCATCGGGGCGGCGACCAGTGGCATCAGCATCGCCACGACGGCGAGCATTCCCATCAACAACGGTGTACGGGCTCGCACGGACCTACGCTCGGGTCGATTCGGCATCCCCCACCCTCCGACACGGTGCGCACGGGCACCGCCCACCGGGCCATGATGCCATCGGGCGGCGGCCTCCCGCCTCCTCGGACCGAACCGCACGGGCCTGGTGGCGGTGCCACCGAGGCATCCGGCGGACCACGCCGATAGCGTCTCGCCCGACGACCGAAGAGAGGCACGCATGGTCGAGCGGTGGCCGGACCTCCCCTACGACGAGTGGCAGGCGACCTGCGACACCGTGCACGCCCACACACAGCTGCTCGGCAAGCTGTGCGTGGCGCTCGCCCCGCCCGAACCGCAGTTGCAGCACGCCGCCCTCCGGCTCACCGCCAGGGGATTCGAGACGTCGCTGCTCCCGGCACCCGACGGCTCAGGGGCGCTGGCAGCGGCGGTCGACCTGCGTTCGCACGAGTTCGTGCTCGAGCACGGTGACGGACCGGTCCGCCGGATCCCCCTGGCGCCCGACCGCCCGGTCGGCGAGGTCACACGGGCGGTCCTGACCGCCCTGGACGAGCTGGTCGGCGGGGTCCGGCTCGACCTTCGACCGCAGGAGGTGCCGTGGACCGTCAGGCTCGACGAGGACGATCTCCACCACTCCTACGACGAGGAGCGCGTTGCCGCCTACCTGTCGGCGGCCAGTCGGGCGGCGCTCGCCCTGGCGACGATCCGCGCCCCCTACCGGGGCCGGTCGAGCCCGGTGAACGCCTGGTGGGGGACCTTCGACCTGGCGGTCAGCCTCTTCTCGGGACGTCCGGCCGACCCACCGTCGGACGACTTCATCACCCGCAACTCGGCCGACGCCCAGCAGGTCGAGCTCGGCTGGTGGCCCGGCGACACCCGGTACCCGAGAGCGGCGTTCTACGGGTTCGCCGTCCCGGCGGCCGACGGCTTCGCCGAGGTGTCGCTCGGACCTCCCGCCGCCCGCTTCGACCGTGAGCTCGGTGAGTTCCTCCTCGACTGGACCGACGTCGTCTCCGCCGACGACCCGCTGGGTGCGGCGGTCGAATTCGGCCGTTCCCTGCTCGCCCACGCCTGCGCCGTCTGCGACTTCGACCCCGTCCTCGCCACGAGCACCCAGGGCGAACCGCCGCCGGTCCACTGAGCGCCATCGCCGCTCAGACGTCGAGCCCGTGCATGCTCGAGGTGCCGAACCGGTAATGGTCGGCGTCAGCGCCGCGCCGCTGTAGGTGAGGAGGACCAGCGGCAGCCCTGCTCAGCCCTCGGATCGCCGGCGCGAGCGGCTGCCGCGGCTCCGGCTCGTCACCACGGCGTGCGAGCCACGCGACCGGTCACCGGGATGGCGCTGCGGAGGACGTCTCGGGGCGACCGGCCCGCTACGGAGATGGCGCGGGCCGCCGGACCACGGCGCCGGCGGCGCCGTCAGCCGGTCCGCCAGCCGGTGGGCCACCGCCTCGTAGTTGACCCGCCATCCCACGAAGTCGGCCCACGAGCTCTCGGCGTCGCGCTCGAGCGGGAAGCGGGCGGCGACCAGCATGTCCACCGCCTTGGCGTACTCCTCGAACGTCAGCGTGATCGGACCCTCGGGGTCAGGATCGGGGTCGACCGGCCACCCGAGCGACACGGCGATCCGATCGAGGAGGGTGAACCCCATCCGGAGGCAGAGCCGGGCCGCCGAGCTGGCACTGCTCGGCGACAGTGCCAGGTGCATGGCGGCGGCGTCGAGCACGGCCAGCAGCCCGACGACCCATGAGTACCACGCCTCGGGTGAACGGAAGAGGAGCAGCACCGGGTACGTGGTGTGGGTCTCGGCGACGTCGGCCGACCATTCCTCCCACGAGGCGTACAGGTCGGGGAGGGTGTCGATGATGCCGACCAGCTGGTGGCGGACCAGCACCTCTGGCCCCCAGGCCGGGAGTCCGGCCCTCGCCTCGAGCTGGGCGACGAGTGACTCACGCCGGCTGAACGCCGCGTAGAGGGTCGGGAGGTAGGCGATCTGGAGGGCCACGATGACCACCCAGACGGCGCCGACCGAGATGTCGAGCGAGGTGACCGGCGTCCCGCCAAGGTGGGCGGCTCCGACGGTGAAGAGCGACGCCATCGCCTGGAGGAAGCCGTCCCCGGCAGTGTGGTGCGAGGCAGTGATCAGCAGCCCGAACCCGACGGTCAAGCCGGCCGCCCAGAACAACAGCTGCAGGACGAGCGCCACCGGCGCCGCCGGCGCCAGGATCGCGTCTTTCGCCTCGTAGCTGCGCCCGAGCCGTGACAGCTGGCTCAAGGTGGCCAGCACCATCCGGTTGAGGTACAGCGTGACCCGGTCGATCCCGAACGGGCGGCGCGGCAGCACCATCGTGAAGACGACGTTGGCCGCCGTCAGCACGACGACCACCAGCCCGAGCACGAAGAGCGGCCAGTTCACCGGCGACCACCGCCCTCGGGCGCGGGGTCCGGCGGACCGGGACAGGAAAGGAGTGGCCGGCTCGGCACCGGCGGCGAAGCTATCCCGGCCGGTCGGTTGGTGCCGGCGGCGGGGCAGCCGGCCACTCGACGCGCACGGTCGCCGCCTCCTCGGGGTGCTGCTCCAACCAGCGGCGGGCGTACCAGCAGTGCGGGACGACCGTCAGGTCCTCCTCCCTCGCCCGCTCGACGGCGGCGGCCACCAGCCGGGCAGCGATGCCGCGCCCGCCGATGGCATCGGGCACGCCGGTGTGCAGGATCGCCAGCCGCCGGCCGGGCCGGCGGTAGACCAGCTCGGCCTCCTCGCCTTCGACCCGGACGACGAAACGGTGCGCTTGTGGCTCGTCGACGACCTCGACGGCGTGTCTCACCGCTCGTCCTCCCCCACGACGCCGTCGACGTTCGACACCGACCGCCACCTTAGAGCGACCTTGGAGCCGACCGACCCGGTCGGACCCGGCGTCACGACCACCGCCGAGCGGCGACAGCCAGGGCGTCGACCCAGGCGAGGATGCGGTCCCACAGGACCCGTCGCCCGGCCGCCTGGTGGTGGCAGTGCCCGGCGCGCTCGGCGTGGGCCGAGCACGGGATCATCGACGTGAGGGCGCACACCGGGAGGAGCGGCACCGCCTGGGCGGCGAAGGCCACCCGCACCTCCCTTGGGACGTCGTCGGTGAAGAACGTGCCGAGGCTCGGCCGGCGGCGCTCGACCGTCGAGCCGGCGGCGAAGCGGAGGCGGGCCAGGCGGACGATCTCGGCCTCGATGCTCCTGAGGTCGGGCCCGGCCACCGAGCGCTCGTCGTCGGTCAGCACCTCGGGAAGACCGTCCCCGCCGGTGCCGAGCAGCACGAGCGCGTCGAAGCTCCGGTGCCTGGCCTGCTGGACGGCCGCCAGCATCCCGCCCATCGAGTGACCGAGGCCGACGACCAGCGGATGCTCGATCGCCGGGAGGCCGTCGCCCAGCTCGCCGGCCCGCAGGCGGCGGACGACCTCGGAGGTCGCCCGGTGGTGGCAGGAAGCCAGCCCGGTCGGGGTGACCGCGTAGAGGTCGTCGACCGTGTCGGAGGCGCCGACGCCGAGGTGGTCGAGCGCTACCACCACCGCACCGGCTGCCGCCGCGTGCTCGGCCATGCTGTAACCGGGGCGCCCGCCGACCTCGAGGTCGAAGTAGCCGGTGCTGCACCCGCCGCCGGCCACGCAGTAGAGGACCGGGGTGACCCCGGCGCGCACCGTCCCGGACCTCACCCATCCGCGGAGCACCGCCGGTGCCCTGCCGGTGCCCTCGAGCGGCCCCACCGGCACCTCGATGGGCACCCGGGGACCGACCGGGCCGGTCAGTCGACCCACAGGTCCTCGAACACCGCCCTCGACTCGAGCAGCTTGTCGACGTCGGCCTCGTCGTAGCCGACCTGGCGGAGGATCTCGCGGGTGTGCTGGCCGCAGATCGGCGGCGGACCCCAGATCTCGGGCTGGGTGTCGGAGAAGTCGATCGTGCGCCCGAAGTGCTCGAAGCGCCCGAGCTTGGGGTGCTGCTGGCGGACAGTGAGGCCGAGCTCGGCCAGGTGCGGGTCGTCGTGGACGCCGAGGGCGAACTCGGCGTCGGGGATCTCGCACGGGACGCCAGCGGCGTCGAGGGCACCGAACAGCTCGGCCGACGTCCTGGCGGCGAAGGCCGGCTCGAGGAGCTGCTCGAGCTCGAGCCGGTGCCGCCACCGACCGGCGGCGTCGGCGAACATCGGGTTGTCGGCCCAATGGCGATGACCGAGGGCGCCGGCCAGGGCGCGCCACTGCGGCTCGGTCACCGCCGCCACGCACAGCCAGCCGTCGGACGTCTCGTAGAGGCGGTAGAGCGGGCCGAGCGAGAGCTGCAAGGCGTCGAGCTCCGGACGCGGCAGCGGCGTCCCGTCGGGGCGCACCGAGGCCATCGAACCGATCAGGAGGCCGGCGTTGAGGATCGACGTGTCGACCGCCTGGGTCTCGCCGGTGCGCGCCCGGTGGTAGAGGGCCTGGATCACACCGATGGCCGAGAGGAACCCGTTGCCGGTGTCGCCGAGCGAGGTGAGGCTCCAGAACGGGGTGCCGCCCGCCCTGGTGCCGCCGTCCTCGTAGGTGGCGCCGGCCAGCGACAGCCCGGTCTGGTCGTTGCCCGGGGAGTCCGACCGGGGCCCCTTCTCGAAGCCCCGGGTGTGGCAGTAGACGATGTCGGGGTTCACCTCGCGCAGCGACGTTTCGTCGAGCCGGAGGCGGCGCAGGGCGTCGGGTCGCATGTTCGAGTGGACGACGTCGGCCCGGCGCAGCAACCGGTGCAGCACCTCCTGGCCGCCGGCGGTCTTGAGGTCGATCCCGATGCTCCGCTTGTTGCGGTTGCACCCGTAGGCGATGTGCATGGCGTGCCACCACGGGTCCGAGAAGTTGTTGACCTTGATCACGTCGGCCCCGAGGTCGGCCAGCACTTGGGTGCCGAACGGCCCGGCGACCGCGAACCCGAGGTCGAGCACCGTGACCCCTTCGAGCGGGCCACCGTGGCGGACGCCGAAGCCGGCGGCCAGCCCGGCGGCGGCGGCGTCCGGCGGCGGCGGGATCGGCACCGTCGGCGCGATCGCCGGGGTCGGCGCCGCGGCGGCCGCCTCGGCCCGCAGCTCGTCGTTGTGCTCGCCGACCGAAGGCACCCGGCGCCGCACGTCGCCCGGGGTGCGGCTCAGGTGGTAGACGAGCCCGACCTGGCGCAGCGGCCCGTGCTCGGGGTGCTCGACCTCGACCACCGCACGCTCGGCGAGGAGGGCGGGGTCGCAGAGCGCCTCCTCGGGGGTGCGCACCGGCTGGAGCGGGACGCCGGCCTGGCGAGCTGCCTCGACCCAGGCGTCGGAGGGGAAGCGGGCGAACGCCTCGGCCATCGCCGGGAAGTAGTGGGCGAGGACGACGATGTTCTCCGGCTCGGGCGTGATCCGCTCGGGGTCGTCGCGCACCCGGCCGACCGAGGGGTCGACCGACAGCGTGTCGCCGTCGCTGCTCGACAGGACGAAGCGCGGGTTCTGCACCCACTGCTCCACCCACCGCCCGTCGGCGCACCTGAAGAAGCCCTTCGACGCCCGCCGGTCGTAGATCCACGACCGGAACCCGGTGGCGTCGGGGTGCTCGACCCGCATCCACTTCGACGACGTCATCACGAGGGCGGCCTGGAGGAGCGACGTCTCGACGTGCTGGCCCCGCCCGGTGCGCTGGCGGGCGAAGAGGGCGGCGCTGATCGCCGTCGTGGCCAGGAACGCCTGCCCCATGCTCAGCCACGGGGTGTAGGTGAAGATCGGCCCCGGCCGCTTCGCCCCCGGCGCCATGTCCTCGGGAACCTCGAGGTCGGGGAGGAACGGGGCCTCGCCGAGCATGTGGCCGATCGCCCCCGCCAGGTGACCGCGCTGCTCGTCGAGGATCCCGAGCCGGGCCGCCACCAACGCGTCGTAGCCCGGCCGGTCGCCATGGGCGGGGTGGTGGCCGTAGGCCGACAGCGTGCAGACCACCAGCCGCGGGTTGCGGGCGAGCAAGCCGGCGGCGTCGACCCCGAGCCGCTCGGCGGTCCCCGGCGAGAAGCTCTCGAGGACGACGTCGGCGGCGCCGGCCAGATCGTGCAGGACCTCCCGGTCGGCGTCGGTGCTGAGGTCGAGCTCGATGCTGCGACGCCCGCGCAGCCAGGCGGCGTAGCCCGGACTCGCCCTGAACGGGTCGCCGCCGGGCGGCTCTACCTTGACGACGTCGGCGCCGTGGTCGGCCAGCAGCATCCCGCTCACCGGGCCGGCGACCCCCCACGAGAGGTCGAGCACCCGGGTCCCCTCGAGCACGCGTGGCATGACGACCCCCTCGGCCTGGCTGGTTCGGCGCCATAGTATTTGGTATGGTTGGGCGATGCCAGCGACCCGACTGATCTCGGCCGACTCCCACGTGGCGATCGAGCTCGACGCGATCCGGGAACGGGTGCCGCGCCGGCTGCGCCAGGCGTTCGACGACGCCGTGGCCGAACAGGCCAGGGGCGAGGACGAGCGGCGCGGCGGCAAGAAGCTCTCGCTGGCCGACTGGGACATGGAGGCGTTCGCCGACCCCGGCTACCACGACCCGGTGGCCCGCCTGGCCGCCATGGACCGTGACGGCGTCGAGGCCGAGGTCCTCTACTCGGAGGTGAGCGCCTTCCGCTCCTACGGCCTGGTGAAAGGTGACTGGCGGCCGATCAGCCGCGCCTTCAGCGACCACCTGAGCGAGTTCGCCGCCCACGACCCGCGCCGCCTCGTCGTCTCGTACCAGGTGCCGATCATCGACGTCGGCTACGCCGTCGATGAGGTCGAGCGCCTGGCTGGCCTCGGCGCCCGCTCGGTGCACCTGCCGAACTTCCCGAGCGAGCTCGGCCTGCCCGACTACCACGACGAGCGCTACCACCCGCTGTGGGCGGTGCTCGAGGAGACCGGCATCTCGATCAGCCACCACCTCGGCAACCGGCTGTGGCTCTACGACGTCTTCCGCCGCGACCCGACCCCGCAGATGGCCATCTTCACCTCGCTCCCCTCCCTCGCCCTCTCCGAGGTGATCGCCTGGTGGATCCTGACCGGGACCCTCGAGCGGTTCCCGGGCCTGCGGATCGTCTTCGTCGAGCCGAGCCTCTACTGGATCCCCGGATTCCTGGCCCAGCTCGACCGCAAGGTGGCCGGACCCTACGACCTGCCGGGCCTCTCGATGAAGCCGAGCGAGTACTTCCGCCGGAACATGGCCTGCACGTTCATGGACGACGAGGTCGGCCTCGGGCTGCGGCACCTGGTCGGGATCGAGAACATCCTGTGGTCGACCGACTTCCCCCACCCGGCGACCACCTGGCCGAACTCCCAGGCGGTCGTCGCCCGCCAGTTCGCCGACGTGCCCGCCGGCGAGCGGGACCTGATCTGCGCCGGCAACGCCGAACGGATCTACGGCCTGTAGCGCCCCGGTACCGCCCGGGCACCGCGGCGCCGGTCAGCCCCTCAGCCCCGCCGGAGCACCACCCCGGTGCGGCTGGCGGTCACGAGCGCCGTCGTCGCCCCGTCGACCTGGTTGGACGACTCGCCGCGGAGCTGGCGGACGGCCTCGCCGGTCAGGTTGAGCCCGTGGATGTACCCCTCGCCGATCAGCCCGCCGTTGGTGTTGCACGGGAGCAGGCCACCGGGTCCGAGGTTCCCGTCGGCGACGAAGTCCTTGGCCTCGCCACGGGCGCAGAAGCCGAGCGATTCGAGCTGCATGAGCAGGATCGGCGAGAAGGCGTCGTAGATCATCGCCACGTCGATCTCGTCGCGGGCGACCCCGCCGGCCCCGAAGAGCTGCCCGGCAAGCGCCACCGAGCTGTCCATCACCGAGAGGTCGGGCCGGTAGTGGTTGGAGGCGATCTCCTCCTCGAACACGCCGGCGCCGGCGGCGGCGGCGACGGCGACCGGCGCCCGGCTGTCGGCCGCCCGGTCGGCACCGGTGATCACCAGTGCCACCGCCCCGTCGGTCTCCTGGCAGCAGTCGAACAGGCGGATGCACGGCTCGGCGATCCAGCGCGAGGCCTGGTGGTCGGCGAGGGTGATCGGCCGCCCGGCGAAGTGGGCGTTCGGGTTGGCAGCGGCGTAGGCCCGCATCTGGACGACCGCCCGCCCGAAGTCCTCGCTGGTCGCCCCCGAGACGTGCATGTAACGGGTGGCGTCGAGCGACATCCACGAGGCCGGCGTCAGCACCCCGTACGGCGCGCACCACTGACCGGCGGTGGTCCCGGCGTGCGAAGACGTCGCCCGCCCCGAGACCTCGGCCCTCCCGAACCGGGCGCCCGAGCGGGCCTTCACCGCCCGGTAGGCGACCACCACGTCGGCCACCCCGGCGGCCACCGCCGCTGCGGCGTGGAGCAGCACCCCCTGCGAGCCGCCGCCGCCGTAGGGCGCGCGGCTCGACCACCGCAGGAGCGGGGCGCCGATCGAGCGGACCAGCTCGATCTCCTCGACGGGGTCGATGGTGTAGCTGACCAGCCCGTCGACCGCCGACACCGGCAGGCCGGCGTCGGCCAGGGCCGAGACGATCGCCTCGGCCGCCAGCTGGGTCTCGCTCCGCCCGGCCGCCTTCGAGAACTCGGTCTGGCCGAGCCCGACGATCGCCGCCGCGTCGGCGAGCCGTCCGGTCAACCCCCACCCCGCCGACCGAAGACCGGCACGGCGAAGCCGTCGGCGGTCGGCTCGAACGCCACCTCGACCGGCATCCCGATCGCCACCTCGTGCGGGTCGACGCCGACGACGTTGGTGACCAGCCGCACGCCCTCGTCGAGGTCGACCAGCGCGGCGACCACCGGGTACTCGAAGGCCGGGTGCGTCGGGTGGTGGAGCAGGGCGTAGCTGTAGACGACGCCGGTGCCCGCCGCCTCCTCCCACCCGAGGTCGACCGAGTGACATTCTGGGCACATCGGTCGGGGCGGGTGGTGGCGGGCACCGCAGCCCCGGCATCGCTGCACCACCAGCCGGCCGTCGCGCGCCGCCGTCCAGAAGCCTTCGTTGTCGTCGGTGAGCACCGGCGGCGGCCGGCGGGGCGGCGCGGTCATAGTGGTCAGTATGGCATGGGCGGCCGGCGTCGCTGCCCGGCGGCCGTCGTCAGGGGCGGCGGATCTGGCGCCCGGTCACCTGCTCGGCGGCCAGGCGGAAGTAACGATCGCGGTCGCCGGGCGCCCACGGTTGGATCTCGAGCGCCTGCACGGCGAGCAGCTCGTCCTCGTCCTCGACCGGGCGGGCGGTGCCGGTGACGAGCACGCTCCAGCCCTCGGCCAGGACGTCGTCGACCTGGTCGACCTCGAAGGAGATCGGCCCGGCGAGGGCGCCGCGGGAGATGCTGGTGCCGCCGGCGGTTCGGAACACCACGTCCCCGTCGAACACGCCGAAGTTCACCGGCAGTGCCACCGGGCCGCGGTCGTCGGCCAGCACGCAGCGGCCGACGCCACCGGCCGCCAGCAGCTCGAGGCAGGTGTGGCGGTCGAGCTCGACCATGACGGCCGGCACCGCCTCGGCGTGGGCGCCCGGCGGCTGGAGCCGGTCGCCGCCGAGCAGCCCCGGCACGGACGTGGCCAGCGCCGTCGCCAGGCGGATGAGCGTCGCCCGCGACGGCTCGGGCTCGGGGGTGGCCTCGAGGTAGGCGAGGTAGCCGGGATCCATGGCCGCCGCCCGGGCCGCCTGCTCGAGCGACAGCCCGAGCTCGTCGCGCCGGTGGCGGATCCTCCGCCCGATGTCGGAGGAGGGCGGGGTGTCTGCCACCCCGGCATTATGCCCGCCACCTCGGGGGCGACGACACGGCGGCGTAAGGTCCAGGCGTGGCCGTACGCCTGCCTCCGGACATCTCGGCCTGCCTGTTCGACCTCGACGGCGTCCTCACCAAGACGGCCGCCGTCCACGCCGCTGCCTGGAAGGAGACGTTCGACGCCTTCCTCCGGCGCCGGGCCGACGCCGACGGCACCTCGTTCGTGCCGTTCGACGCCGTGGCCGACTACGACGAGCTGGTCGACGGGCGGCCCCGGTTGGACGGCACCCGCGCCTTCCTCGCCTCGCGCGGCATCGAGCTCCCCGAGGGGCGGCCCGACGACCGTCCCGGCCTCGACACCGTCTACGGGCTCTCGAACGAGAAGAACCTGCGCCTCCTCGAGCGCCTCCGCAGCGACGGCGTCGACGTCTACCCGGGATCGGTCACGTTCCTTCGGGCGGTGCGCGACCAGGGACTGGCCACCGCCGTCGTGTCCTCCAGCGCCAACACGCTCGAGGTCCTGAGGGCCGCCGGGCTCGAGCAGCTGTTCGACCAACGGGTGGACGGCGCCACCGCCGCCGAGGAGCACCTGGCCGGCAAGCCGGCACCCGACACCTACCTGGCGGCCGCCCGCCGGCTCCATGTCGTGCCGGCGCGGGCGGTCGTCTTCGAGGACGCCCTGGCCGGCGTCGAGGCCGGTCGGGCCGGGCACTTCGGGCTGGTCGTCGGGGTCGACCGGGTGGGTCAGGCAGCGGCGCTCGCCGCCCACGGCGCCGACGTGGTGGTCGCCGACCTGAGCGAGCTGCTCGAGTAGTCGCGCCGCCGTGTTCGTCCACCCCACGTTCTCGGTCGAGCCGTGGTCGATCGTCGAGACCGGCCTCGACCTCGACCTCCTGCCCCAGACCGAGTCGGTCTTCGCCCTCTCGAACGGCCACATCGGGATGCGTGGCAACCTCGACGAGGGCGAGCCCCACGGCATCCCGGGCACCTACCTCAACTCCTTCTACGAGCTGCGGCCCCTCCCCTACGCCGAGGCCGGCTTCGGCTATCCCGAGTCCGGCCAGAGCATCGTCAACGTCACCAACGGCAAGTTGATCCGCCTGCTCGTCGACGACGAGCCGTTCGACGTCCGCTACGGCGAGCTGCTCTCCCACCAGCGCGTGCTCGACCTGCGAGCCGGCGTGCTCCGCCGCGAGGTCGAATGGCGGAGCCCGGCCGGCCGGCGCGTCCGTGTCGCCTCCACTCGGCTCGTCTCGCTGGTGCAGCGGGCGGTGGCCGCCGTCCGCTTCGAGGTGGTGGCGCTCGACGGCCCGGTCGAGGTGGTCGTCCAGTCAGAGCTGGTGGCGAACGAGGCCATGCCGGCCGCCGCGGCCTCTGAGCACGCCGGAGACCGGGCCGACGACCCGAGGGAAGCGGCCGTCCTCGAGACGCCGCTCGTCGGCGAGGAGTCGCTCACGCAGGGGACCTTCGGGCTCCTCATCCACCGGCTCGAGAGGAGCGGCTTCCGGTTGGCGGCAGCCATGGACAACGCCTTCGATGCGCCCGGTGCGATCGACGTCGGCGCCGAGGCGTCGACCGACGTGGCGAGGGTGAGCGCGCTCAGCCGGCTCGAGGGCGGCGACCGCCTCTCGTTGGTGAAGTACCTCGCCTACGGGTGGTCCGCCGAGCGCTCGCGCCCGGCGCTGCACGACCAGGTCGACGGCGCACTCCAAGCCGCCCGGCACACCGGGTGGGACGGGCTGGTCGCCGGCCAGCGGCAGTTCCTCGACGACTTCTGGGCCGGGGCCGACGTGGTGATCGACGGGGACCCCGAGGTCCAGCAGGCGGTGCGGTTCTCGATCTTCCACGTGCTCCAATCCGGCGCCCGGGCCGAAGGGCGGCCGATCCCCGCCAAAGGGCTCACCGGACCCGGCTACGACGGCCACGCCTTCTGGGACAGCGAGATCTACGTGCTCGGCCTCCTCTCCCTCACCCGCCCCGACGCCGTGGCCGACGTCCTCCGCTGGCGCCACGCCACCCTGCCGGCGGCCCGGGCGAGGGCTCGCCAGCTCGGCCTGGCCGGCGCCGCCTTCCCGTGGCGGACGATCAACGGGGCCGAGTGCTCGGCCTACTGGCCGGCCGGCACCGCCGCTTTCCACATCACCGCCGACGTCGCCTACGCCGTCGTCCGCTACCTCCGGGCGACCGGCGACCGGGCGTTCGAGGCCGACGTCGGGCTCGAGCTGCTGGTCGAGTCGGCCCGGCTCTGGCGGTCTCTCGGCCACCACCACGTCGACGGCAGCTTCCGGATCGACGGCGTCACCGGGCCCGACGAGTACAGCGCGGTGGCCGACAACAACCTCTACACCAACCTGATGGCCCAGCTGAACCTGGAGGAAGCCGCCGAGGCGTGCGGGCGCCACCCCGAAGAGGCCGCCCGGCTCGGCGTCACCGACGAGGAGTCCGGCGGCTGGCGGGACGCCGCCCGCGACATGTACGTCCCCTACGACGAGCGGCTCGGGGTGCACCTCCAGTCGGCCGGCTTCACCGACCACCAGCGCTGGGACTTCGAGGGCACCGATCCCGACGACTACCCGTTGCTGCTCCACTTCCCCTACTTCGACCTCTACCGCAAGCAGGTGGTGAAGCAGGCCGACCTCGTCCTGGCCATGCACCTGCGAGGCGAGGCATTCGACGACGACGACAAGGCGCGCAACTTCGACTACTACGAGGAGCTCACCGTGCGCGACTCCTCCCTGTCGGCCTGCAGCCAGGCCGTGCTGGCCCTCGAGACCGGCCACCCCGGGCTCGCCTACCAGTACATCGGCGAGGCGGCGCTGATCGACCTCGAGAACCTCGAGCACAACACCCGCGACGGGCTCCACATCGCCTCGCTGGCCGGTGCCTGGATCGCCCTCGTCGAGGGGCTCGGGGGCGTGCGGGTCGAGCGGTCGCGCCTGGCGCTGCGGCCGTACCTCCCCGACGCCGTCGACCGGCTGCGGTTCCACCTCCTCTACCGCGGGCGGCGGCTACGGGTCACCCTCACCCACGACCACGCCGCCTACCTCCTGGCGGCCGGCGAGCCGCTGTCGGTCTGGCACCACGGCGAGGAGGTCCCCCTCACCTCGGAGCGCGAAGCGCGCCGTCCGGTCCCCCCGCGACCCCGGCGCACCCCGCCGTCCCAGCCGGCGGGCCGGTCCCCGAGGAGGGCCGGGCGGCACTGACCAGTGCCGGGGGTAAGACTGGGGTCGTGGCCAACGCCTCGGTTTCCGCCGTCGAGGGCCCGGTCCCCTCGGTCCTCTCCGGGGAGAAGGCCCGGCTGCTCGGCCACTGGGGCACGACGCCGGGGGTGGCCAACGCCTACCTCGAGGGCACCTCTACCGAGACCTATCCCCACGTCACCGGGGACGAGACCGGGATGCACAAGCTCTTCGGTCAGTTCTCGCCGGGCCTCGGCTCGCACGCCGCCGACCTGCCCCAGGAGATGTTCGACCGCCGGGTCGCCGCCCGCGCCTACACCCGCCGGCACGGCGACGACCCGCCCGAGGTCCGCGACTGGACCTGGCAGCACTGAGCGCCGTGCGGGTGCTGGCGGTCAACGTCGGGTCGTCGAGCCTCAAGCTCTCGGTGCTCGACGGTGACGAGCTGGTGGCGGCCGAGACACTCCCGGCGCCGGTCGACGGCATCGACGAGGGGCAGCTCGCGGCGGTCGTCGACCGGCACCTCCCGTTCGACGCCGTCGGCCACCGGGTGGTCCACGGCGGCGGCGAGTTCGAGGCGCCGGTGCTGGTCGACGGCGACGTCCGCCGGCGGCTCGAGGCGCTGGTCGACCTCGCCCCCCTTCACCTCCCGCTGTCGCTCGCCGGGCTCGACGCCGTCGGCCGCCTGCTCCCCGGCGTCCCGGCCGTGGCCTGCTTCGACACCGCCTTCCACGCCACCCTCCCGGCGGCTGCCGCCACTTACGCGCTGCCGGCCGAATGGCGGCGCCGGTGGCCGCTGCGACGCTTCGGCTTCCACGGCCTCTCCCACGCATGGGCCGCCCGGCGGGTGGCCGACCTGCTCGACCGCCCACTCGGGGAACTGCGGACCGTGACCTGCCACCTCGGTGCCGGCGCCTCGTTGGCGGCCGTGGCCGGCGGTGTCTCGGTCGACACGACTATGGGCTTCACGCCGCTCGAGGGCCTCGTGATGGCCACCCGCTCGGGCAGCACCGACCCTGGGCTCATCCTCTGGCTGGAGCAGCACGTCGGCCTCCCGCCGGCCGAGCTCGCCTCGGCCCTCGAGCACCGGTCGGGACTGCTCGGCCTCACCGGCACCGCCGACATGCGGGCGGTCCTGCAGGCGGAGTCCGGCGGCGACGAGACGGCGGCCCTGGCGGTCGGCGTCTACCTCCACCGCCTCCGCGGCTCGATCGCCGCCATGGTGGCCGCCATGGGCGGCTGCGACGCCGTCGCCTTCACCGGCGGGGTCGGCGAGTCGGCGGCCTCGATCCGGCAGCGGGCTGCTGAGGGGCTCGGGTTCCTCGGCCTCGCCGTCGACCCGGACCGCAACGAGGCGGCGCTGCCCGACGCCGTCGTCTCGGTCGACGGCGCGGCGGTGGCCGCGTTGGTGGTGGCCGCCCGCGAGGATCTCCAGATCGCCCGGGAGGTGCGTCAGCTGCTCGGCGCCGGCCGGCCGGACGACACGTAGCCTGGGGCCATGCCCCGTAGCCTGGGGGCCATGCCCCGCACCCGACTGCGGCGCCTGCGCGAGCTCCCAGTCGACGACCGAACGGCGCTCTCGGTCTTCGGGTCCCCCCTCCCCTACCGAAGCGCCGTCCTCTTCGGCCGCTTCGGTGCCCTCGGGGGCGGGGAGGCGCCCGACCCTGCCCCCGGCATCCCGGTGCCGCCGTCGGTCCGCCGTCTCGCCCGGCGCCGAGCTCTCAGCGCGCCGGGTGGCTGACCCCGGCCGCCCGGCGACACTCGACGCCGCGAAGGTCGCCGTCCTCGTCCACCAGACGTCGGACGCCGCCGAAGCCGGCCGCCGCCAGCGCCGGGCGGAGGGCCACGTCCTGGTCGCCGCCGAGCTCGAGCAGGACGACTCCGCCGGGACGCAGCAACCCCCCCGCCGCCGCCACCGCCGGGCGGAGGACGCCCAGGCCGTCGGGACCGCCGTCCAGCGCCACCCGAGGCTCGTGGTCGCGGGCGTCGCTCGGGAGGAGCTCGATCGCCGCCGTCGGCACGTACGGGACGACGCCGACGACGACGTCCACCCGGCCGACGAGCGCCGGCGGCACCGGCTCGGCCAGGTGGCCGAGGTGGACCTCGACCCCGTTGGCGACCGCGCAGCGGCACGCCGCCGGGTCGACGTCGGTCCCGAGCACCCGGGCCGCCGGACGGGCGCGCTGGAGGGCCAGGGCGAGAGCGCCCGAGCCGGTGCAGAGGTCGACCGCCACCCCGTCCCCGGGCAGGCGAGCGATCGCCCGGGCCACCAGCGCCTCGGACTGCCGGCGCGGGACGTAGACGCCGCGGTCGACCCGCACGCGGTGCCCGGCGAACGTCGCCGCGCCGGTCACCCAGGCCAACGGCTCGCCGCCCCGCCCGCGCCGCACGCGCCGCTCGCGGCGCGCCCGCGCGCCGGCGGGGGCGC
>Ga0080006_1242545_pt1 | contig 30918 bp, 23 predicted proteins | sample RS3BMetagenome_FD_69209 | JGI IMG/M metagenome (GOLD analysis project Ga0080006, IMG submission 69209) | Ferric oxide microbial mat and aquatic microbial communities from Rainbow Spring, Yellowstone National Park, USA - RS3B (SPADES... ...
ATCCGCCTGGACATTGACCCGATACTCCTGCTTCCCCGTCTTGCCGTCGCTGGCGCCATCGGTGATCACGACTTCAATGCGCATCTCCACTCAGTTCCGCCTCCCCGAACATCATGCGGAAGCGCTGTCCGCTTGTCGAGGATGCCAGTGCCAAGTCGGGCCGCGGATCTACTTCACCCCGTTACCTAAGTGAATTGCACAGGTCGCAACATTCCTCGATCGCCGTTGGCCGGAACCGGATCGACGAGCCCGCTTGCGCATGCCGGCACACCCGGATGTGCCCGTGCCGTCGAACGCGTGCCGCCGGGCCACGGGGCCGTTGCCCCCTGCCGCCAAGACGCTCGGCCTGGGTCTTTGCGGGTATGCGCGGGTACCGTCATCGCTCGCTCAACCTTCCGTAGGTCTCCGGACGCCGGTCCGCCAGCACGTCCGGCCAGAAGGGGTGCTCCCCGCCGCGCGTGAAGTCGTGCTTCAGGAGCGGCAGCCCGAGGTCCAGGTCGGCCAGGGTCAGCCCCGGGTACCGTCCGGCGTCGGCGAGAGTGAGGCCGTCCGCCCCGACGACACCGGAGCGGCCGATCATCTGCCCCGGGCGCCAGGCGCGGTCGGGCGGCCGCCCGAAGGACGCGCACACCAGAGGGACGCCCTGGTCGATCGCCCGCGCGCGCAGCACGGCCTCCCAGGCCACCTCGCCCCACCCGCTCTGCACGTGCGGCCAGGCGAGGACGTCGGCCCCCCGCAGGCGCAGGATCCGGGCCGCCTCGGGGAAGGACAGGTCGTGGCAGATGAGGATCCCCAGCCGCCAGCCGCCCATGTCGAAGACGGGCCAGGCATCCCCGGGCACGACCCCGCTCTGGCGCTCGCCCTGGGTGCAGTGCACCTTGTCGTAGCAGCCCAAGCTGTGACCATTGCGGTCGAAGACCAGGGCACGGTTGCGGAGGGCGCCGGTGCCGTCCAGCGCGAGGAGGGGCACGGCGAGCGCGATCCCCCCGCGGGCCGCCGCCTCCGCGAAGGCCTCGGTCCGCGGCCCGCCGGGCGGCTCCGGTTGGGCGCCGCCGAGGCATGTCTCCGGGAGCAGGGCGAAGTCGGCGCCGCGGGCGGCGGCCTGCGCCACCAGGGCGAGGCATTCGGCGAGGTCCGGGGAACCGGGTTGGAGGGCGGCGACACGGATGCGCATAGCGGGGCGTTCTGGGCGGCGGGCCCCGGCCCTGCCGCGGCGTGACCGGTCCGGGCGTGGCCGGCGAGGCAGGGTGGCGCAGGGAACGGGCCGCAGCGGGCGGAGGGCCGGGGGCTTCGCGGGAGGCTGCTCCGCCCGTCACCGGTCGCAGGAGTGGGCGGGTGCCCTCCGGCCCGCCGCGGGGCACTCCCCCGCCTGCTACACCGCCTTCCATGCTGCCGGCGGGAGGTCCGGGCGCCCGCCCGCCCGAAGCCGGGCCCTGCCGGAGGGGGATCACGGGACGCTCCTGCGCCGACCGATCGCCGCGATGCCCCCCCGGGGAACGAGTGGGACGGCGGGCATTCGAGGCAGGCGGCTCGTGACAGCGGGCTTTTGCACCGGCCACGGGACGACGGGCATCGGAGCAGGTGGCCTTGCAAAGTGGGGACTTTTGCAAGGCCACCCCGGAAGGCGGGTGGGCATGGGCGCCGATGATGTCTTGACCCTGGGGATCCTGGGTTGCGGCCATTTCGGCCGGGGCCTGGCGGCCGCGTTCGCGCGCACCCCGCGCGTGCGGGTGGTGGCCTGCGCCGACCGCGATCCGGAGGCGGCCGCCGCGTGCGCACAGGCGATCTCCGGCGCGCAGGCGCTGACGCCGGCGGCTCTGCTCGCCGCGACAGGTGTCGCGGCCGTCGCGGTCGCCACGCCCAACGCCACGCACCGGGCCTGCGTGGAGGAGGCCCTCGCCGCTGGCAAGCACGTCTGGTGCGAGAAACCGATGGCGCTGTCTGTGGAGGACTGCGACGCGATGCTTGCCGCCGCCGGGCGCGCGGGTGTCCGCTTCACCGTCGGGCACATGCAGCGGCACTTCCCCCTGCTGGCGGCCGTGCGCGAGGCGGTGGCGGCGGGGGCGGTGGGCGCGCCGGCGATGGTGTCGCTGACGCGGCGGGAGTACCTCAAGCGGGCCCCGGGGTGGTTGCGGCGGCGGGAGGTCGTCGGCGGGCTGCCGTTCCAGTCGAGCGTACACGAGTACGACTGGCTGCGCTCGGCCTTCGGTGAGGTGGTGCGCGTCTCCGCGTGCGGGGTGCGGGCGCCGCTGCAGCCGTATCTGGACTTCCCGGACGGGATCCTCGCGCACTTGGAGTTCGCCTCGGGGTGCGCCGGCGCCCTCCAGGCCTGCATGACCGACTTCGTCCCTGCGTACCGGGGGGAGGTGAACGGGCCCGAGGGGTCCCTGCATTTCGACCTGCTGGCGGGCTCGCAGCGGCTCGGGCGGCCGGACGGGGGTGTGCGGGAGACGGCGGTGCCGCAGGGCGCGCTCGCGGAGGCGTACGGCCCGGGGGGGCTGCGGGCGCGGCTCGACTTCGCGGCCTGGGTCCTGGACGGCACACCGCCGGCCGTGACGGCATGGGACGGGCGCCAAGCGGTGGCCATCGCCTGCGCGGTGGCGGAGTCGGTGGGCACCGGGCATGTGGTGGGGGTCCGGCGCTGAGGGACGGGGACGCCGGGCAGGGGCGCGCGAAGGGGGCCCGCTCTGGGCCCAGGTGCATGGCACGGCGGCGGCGGGGCCGGGGGCGTCCGGCAGGGGGCGATGGACCCGGGGCGTGGGGCGGGGCCGGGGGCCGGGAGCGTCCGGCGGTGCCCCGGGGCATGGGGGCGGGCCCCCCGCGCGAGACTGCGCCTACCGCTCAGGGGTGCGGCGGGGTGCGGCAGCCGGCGGCGGCGCGGGTCACGCTGCGGCCGCATGGGCGGCGGGGGCTCGATGGGGAGACTCCGGGGACGCACGGGTCATCGGCCGCGCGAGGATGACCGCCCCCTCCGCCTCCGACCGGCGGTGGGCGGGGCGCCCGCAGGCCCAACCCGCGGCCCTCGGCCGCGACCGTCCGCCTCCGTGCGCGATGGCGACGGTGGCAGGTATCCCACCAAGCCGGCGCCGCCGGAGGGGTCGGGACCGCCTGGCGCACACCGTTCCGCAGGGGAAGGCCGTGGTGTATGGATATTCAGGCGCGCCGCGCGGAACTCGAGGACGTTCTGCCCATGCGCGACCTTTACCGCCAGGAGATGAACTGCCAGATCCGTTACGACTCCATGCTGCCGCGCGGCCTGGCCGACGCATATCTGCTGCTGGCGGACGGCCGGGTGGCCGGCTACGGGGCCGTCCTCAACCGCTATGACAGGGGACGTCTCACCGAGTTCTACACGCTTCCCCACCTCCGCGCGGCCGCCCTGCCCCTCTTCCGCGCCCTGCTGGAGGCGGGGCGGGCGGAGGCCGTCGCCGCGCAGACGAACGCCCCGCTCCTCCTGTCGATGCTGTACGAATGCGCCCGCGACATCACGGTGGAGAGCATCCTCTTTCACGACGCCCACCGCACCGCGCTCCCGTGCCCGGACGGCGTCTTCCGCCGCGCCACACCCGCGGACCGCGCGCCCGATCCCGGGGATCCGGCGCCGCAGTGGGTGATCGAAGCGGGCGGCACTGTCGTCGCGGCTGGGGGCTTCCTCACCCACTACAACCCGCCCTACGCCGACATCTACATGAGCGTGGCCGAAGGGGCGCGGCGCCGCGGCTTCGGCGGCCACCTCGTGCAGGAGATCAAGCGGGTGTGCTACGAGGCGGGCAGGAAACCGGCCGCCCGCTGCAACCCGGACAACGTGGCGTCCCGCCGGACGCTGGAGAAGGCCGGCCTGCTCCCGTGCGGGCGCGTGCTGGTGGGCGCGGTTGTGCCCGCCGGGGCCTGACGGGGAGGCTGCGCGGCGCGACACCAACCGGGTTGGCCGTCGGCGGGACGCCGCGCGCACAGACGGACCACCCCACCGGCCCGTTCAGAACGCCGAGAGGACAGGCCCTTCGCCCCGGAGCGCGGGGCGGAGTGCCGTTTCGGCATCCCGCGGGGCCCGCTAGCCTGGAGTCGGCACCGGAGATGCGCCGACGGTGGGCGGGCCGATCCCCGCTGGGGCAGGGGTACGCCGGGGCGTGCCCTCCGACTCCGCCCCACCGCGCGCGGTCAGGGGGGATTCGCGTGCAAGCGGTGATCCTGGCCGGTGGACGTGGCGAACGCCTGCAACCGTTGACGGCCCGGCTGCCCAAACCGCTCGTGCCCTTCTTCGACCGGCCGCTCCTCGGCCTGCTGCTGGACCATCTGGCGGGGCAGGGCGTCGAGGAGGCGTTCGTCACCACAGGCTACCTCGGCGCGGCGATCACCCGTTTCGCCTCACGCCCGCGCCGGGGGATCCGCGTCCACGTCGTCCAGGAGGAGCGGGCGCTGGGGACCGCCGGCGCCGTGGCCGCCCTGGCCCCCGCGCTGCACTCCCCCTTCCTGGTGGTCAGCGGCGACGCCGTCCTGGATCTGGACCTCGGCGGCCTGCTGGCCGCGCACCGGCGCGCCGCTGCGGCCGCCACGCTCTGCACGGCCCCGGCCGCCGACCGCCTGCGCTTCGGCGTGGCGGTGCTGAGGGACGGCCTGGTGGCGGGGTTCGCGGAGAAGCCGGCCCTCGAGCAGGTCGCGCCGGGAATGGCCGTGAACGCCGGGTGCTACCTGCTCGAAACCGGCGCCCTCGAGGCGGCCGGCCGCCACCCCTCACCCGATTTCGGCCGGGACGTGTTCCCGTCGATGCTGGAGGCGGGCGCCCGGATCGGCGCGGCGCCGGCGCTGCGCTTCTGGCGCGACATCGGCACCCCGGCCGCGTATCGCGAGGCCCAGCTGGACGCGCTCGCCGGGGACTGGCCGTGGGAGGTGCCCGCCTCGGCGCAGCCGTTCCATGTGGGGAGCGGGGCCGACCTGGTCGGCCCGGTACACCTCGGCCCGGGGGTGCACATCGGCAGGGGCGCGCACATCGTGGGGCCCGTCTACCTCGGCGCCGGCGCGACGGTCGGCGACCACGCCGTGGTGGTGCGTTCCGTGTTGCTGCCCGGGGCGGAGATCGGCACGGGCACCCGGCTGCAGGATTGTGTGGTGGATGCGCACGTCTCGGTTCCGGGTGGGCTCGCCTTCGGCGCGGCGCTGGTCGGTGCGGCGCCCGCCCGGCCGGTCCGGTCCGCCGTTGCGGCCGCTCCCGCCCCGACCCCGGCGGCCACGCCTGCGCCGGCAGTTGCGGTGCTGGGCTGACGATCGCCCGACGCGCGGTGGGCCGCCGGAGGGAGGAGCCGGCGGCCATCGCGCCGACATCCCCCGCCGCGGCGTTGCGGCCCGGTCCTTCCGCGGGTGAACGCCGGGGCCCGTGGGGCGCAGCCCCCGCCTTGACGGTGTCCCCACTCCCCGGTCCGGTGGCGCCACCCGCATGGCGGCCCGTGAGGGCGGAGTTTCGGCGGGCGCGAGCGCGTACGGGGCGCGGCATCCGGCACGCCCGGCGGCGTCGCCGCCCGGCCCGTGCACCAGACGCGGTGCGACGGCGGGCCGGCATGGCGGGACGCGGGCCGGCGGCACTTCACCCGACGCAGCACCGTCCGCCCGGAAGGGGGCGGGAGGGACGCTGCCGGCGTCGCGCCGCTGCCGCATACCCGCGCCACAACGGCCACCCGGGTCCGCCGAGCCCGGCATCGCGCCGCTGCCGCATACCCGCGCCACAACGGCCACCCGGGTCCGCCGAGCCCGGCGCCGCGCCGCTGCCGCATACCCGCGCCACAACGGCCCCGGGTCCGTCGAGCCCGGCGCCGCGCCGCTGCCGCATACCCGCGCCACAACGGCCCCCGGGTCCGCCGAGCCCGGCGTCGCGCCGCTGCCGCATACCCGCGCCACAACGGCCACCCGGGTCCGTCGAGCCCGGCGTCGCGCCGCTGCCGCATACCCGCGCCACAACGGCCCCCGGGTCCGTCGAGCCCGGCGCCGCTGCCGCATACCCGCGCCACAACGGCCCCCCGGGTCCGCCGAGCCCGGCGCCGCGCCCGCCGCCATCGCGCCCGTCGTCGCGACCGCTACCGCCCACCCGAGCCACCAACCGGCAACCGTCCCTGCCACTCCACCCTCCCCGATCGGTGCACCATACCGTGCAGATCACGCGCGGCGAACGGCCGGGGGCCCCCCCGGAGACGCGACCTCCGCCCCGTCCAGCCGGTCCGGCCGATCCGGCCGCCCATGCCTGCGGGCGGAGAAACCGCGACCGACTACTTATTGACACTGGCTATCATTTGGTTGTTTCATTCGTGCGGGTCGCACGCAAAGGGGGTCGGTGTCGTGCTGCAATCCGGTACCCGCCGGTGGTGGGCACTCGCCGCGCTGGCGCTGATCGGGGTCATCGTCGGGCTGGATCTGACCGTGCTCAACCTGGCGCTGCCGACCCTGGCGATCGCCCTGCACGCGTCCACCGGCCAACTCCAGTGGTTCATCGACGCCTACAGCCTGGTGTTGGCCGCGGCGCTGCTGCCGGCCGGGCTGCTGGGCGACCGCATGGGCCGCAAGCGGATGCTGCTCCTGGCGCTCTGCCTGTTCGGCGCCGGTTCCCTGGCCTGCGCCTACGCCCCGTCCGCGGGCGTGCTCGTCGCCGCCCGCGCCGTGCTGGGGCTCGGGGCCGCGTTCCTCATCCCGCTGTCGCTGGCGGTGCTCCCGGTGCTCTTCAGTGACGCCGAGCGGCCCAAGGCCATCGCCGTGGTGATGGTCGGGACCATGCTGGCCTACCCGCTCGGTCCGATCCTGGGCGGCTGGCTCCTCACCCGCTACTGGTGGGGCTCGGTGTTTTTGATCAACGTGCCCGTGGTCGTGCTCGCGCTGTTCGCGGTCGGGCTGCTCATGCCCGAATCGCGCGGCAGAGACCGCCCGGATCTGGACATCGGCGGTATTCTCACCTCGAGCGCCGGACTCGTCGCCGTGATCTACGGCGCGATCCGGGCGGGGAGCCGGGGCTGGGGCGACCCGGGCACCCTGGGCGCCATCGCGGCCGGCTTGCTCCTGCTGGCCGTGTTCACCCTCTGGGAGCGGCGCATCCGCCACCCGCTGGTGGACCTCGACCTCTTCCGCTCGCCGGGGTTCACCTGGGGCACCATCCTCACGGCCGTCGTGTCCTTCGCGATGTTCGGGATCATGTTCGCCCTGCCCCAGTACTTTCAGGGGGTGCGCGGCGTCGACGCGCTGGGCAGCGGGGTACGTTTACTGCCCATGATCGGCGGGCTGCTGATCGGCGCCCCGTCGGCCGACCGGCTCGCCGGGCGCGCGGGTGTCAAGGGGGCCGTGGCCCTCGGCTTCGGGATTCTGGCGGTGGCACTCGGGCTGGGGGCGACGACGGACCTGCACAGCGGCAGCGTCTTCGGGGCGGTGTGGCTGGCCGTCGGCGGGCTGGGGCTCGGCTTCGCGATGCCGACCGCGATGGACGCCGCGCTGGGCGCACTGTCCCCGGAGCGGAGCGGGGTCGGCTCCGCGCTCATCCAGGCGGTCCGCCAGGCGGCTGCCTCGATCGGCGTCGCCATCCTGGGCTCGGTGCTCAACGCCACCTATCGTGGGGGGCTGGATCTGGCCGGTCTGCCGCCGACGGCCGCGACGGCGGTCAGGGAGAGCGTGTCGGCCGGCGTCGCCGTGGCGCGCCGTCTCGGCTCCGACCCGCTGTTGCGGGCGGTGCAGACGGCCTTTGTGCACGGCATGGACGTCATGCTCTGGGTGTGCGGGTCGCTGGCGGCGGCCGGGGTCGTCCTGGCTTTGGCCTTCCTGCCGCGGCAGGTCCGCGGGATTGCGGACAAGGATCCCGGGCGCGCAGAATCGGGCCATGAAGTCATCGTCTGAGCAGGGCCGGCCGGCGCAGAGCCTCCGCGAACGCAAGAAGATGAAGACGCGTGCCGCCATCCAGCGGCACGCGTTGCGGCTCTTCCGGGAGCAGGGCTACGCCGCCACCACCGTGGAGCAGATCGCGGAGGCGGCGGAGGTTTCGCCCAGCACCTTCTTCCGCTACTTCAAGAGCAAGGAAGACGTGGTGCTGCAGGACGACTTCGATCAAATGCTCGTCGCCGCGGTCCGGGCGCAGCCCGCCGGCCTGCGTCCCAGTCAGGCCCTGCGGGGCGCGATGCGGGCGGTGTTCGCGGCGCTGCCGCCCGACGCGTGGGCACTGGCCCGGCAGCGCTCCGAACTGGTGGCCTCCGTGCCCGAACTCCGCGCCACAATGCTCGAGGAATTCACCCGCACACTGGAGACGATCGCCGGCAGCGTGGCGGAACGGGCGGGCAGGCCGACCGGGGACTTCGAGGTCCGCGTCTTCGCCGGTGCCGTGCTCGGCGTGACGATGGCCGCCTGGTTGGCCTCGGCCGACGATCCGGAAGGGAACTTCTTCGCCCATCTGGACGCGGCGATGGCGCACCTGGAGGCCGGTCTGCCGCTCTGAGCCTCGGCGCCGGCCTCGGCGCCCGCCCCTGATGAGTTGCTCCGCCCTGAGGGCACATGGCGGTTACCGCCGCGGCCCTTCCACTCCCGGATTTGCTGCCGGCCCCCCGGGTGCCGCCCGCCCGGGGCGGATCGGCGGGCCGCGACGCGGGGGGCCCGTGCGGAAGGGGCGTGTCCGGTGCGTGATCGGGACGAAGATGGGGCGTCGACCGCGGCCCAGGGGGGTGCGCGCCGTCGGCGCGTACTCTTGCGGCGGAGGGTGACGGTGGGTGCCGCGTATCCCCGTGCGTGTGGTGGCTTGCCGATCAGGCGGCCCCGCACGCAGGACCGCCGCTGGCGCCGGTGGAGACCGTCCCCCGGAGGTCAACGCTCGCGCGACTTCACCCCGTGGGGGCTCCGGACGGTGTGCTTGTGCCGGTGCCCGGGTGCGTGACGCGGGGAGCGGGGAGCGGGGGCGTGGGCTGAGGCCGCGGATGAGGGGGCAGAGCGGTGGACGGCCGCGCTGTGGTCGGCCACGCGCCCGGAGCCGCTACCCCTGGGCGGCGGAGCCCGCGCCGTCGTCGCCCCGACCGGGCGATCGGAGGCCCCCCGGGACAGGCCCCTTCTCCCCCGCGTCCGTCGCGGGCGCCGTCCCGGGAGCCCCCCGCGGGAGGCTGCGGGGACCGCGCCGCCCGCGGGCACGACCGCCAGATCACGGCCGCGCCGCACGGTGCCGGACCGGAACCCGTCTCCGGTGGGGGCCCCGTTTCGTCCACCCCGTGTGGGGCGCGGACGCACCGAACGGTACTCGGGAGACCCTACGGGAGGCGCCGTGTGGCCCGCCCGCCTGCGGCGTCGCGGCGCCGAAAGGCAGGAGGGACGGGCGCAGGCGCAGGAATGCGTCGGGGCCCGGGCGTCCGTCCCGCCCCTGCCGCCGCCCCCGGCCCGCTGGCGCACGCTTCGTCCGACGGGCCGCAACCACGCCGAGCCTCCGGAGGTGCTGACCTTGACGCCCCGGGACCGCATGTTCGCCGGTGACGGCGCGCCCCGTCCGCCGTCGGCCCCTCCGCCCGGCCGCGCGGGCCACCCCCGGCCCGGGACGGCTGGTCCCACGGCGGGGACGCACCGGCGGGCGGGCGGCGGGGAGCGGGCCGCAGCGGCGGATGCACCTGCGCCTGCCGTCGCTTCCGACACACCCGGGCGGCAGGAGCCCCCGGATCCGGTGGGTTCCGACCCCGCGCCTGTGGCCGCCGGTGCCTTCGTGGGGGCGGGACCCGACACGGCCGCGTCGGGGTGGGCCACCGGCCCCGCGGGCGCGGGACCGGCCGGCTTCGGGGCGCGCGCCCTCGGCCGCGCCGCCGTGGTCGTCGCGCTGGCGACCCTGGCGAGCAAGATGCTCGGGCTGCTGCGCGAAACCGCGCTGGCCGACCGCTTCGCCGCGACCAACCTCACCGACGCCTATAATGTCGCCGCCCTCATCCCCCTTGTGCTGTTCGCCGCGGTCGGGGTGGCGATCACCAACGTCTTCATCCCCCTGTTCTCGGGGCTGCTCGCCGGCCACGAGCGGCACGAGGCCGAGCGCTTCGCCGCCAACGTCAACGGTGCCGTGACGGTCACCGTCGGGGTGCTGATCCTGATCCTGGAGGCCTCCGCGGGCGTGGTGGTGCGGGCGCTGCTGGCGGGTTGGACCTCGGGCAAGCAGGACCTGTGCATCGAGTTGGTGCGCATCAGTTCGCCCCTCATCCTGTTCTACGCCTGGTCGGCCATCGTCGGCGGCGTGCTCAACGTGCGCGGCTTCTTCGGCCCCAACGCCGCCATGGGCATCCCCCAGAACTTGACGATCATCGCCGCCATCGTCGTGGCCAGCGCCGGCGGGCGGCAGGCCATCACCCTGGTCGCCTGGGGGGGCCTCATCGGCACCTTCACGACGTACCTGGTCCAATTGCCGGCCTTGCGCCGCTCGCGCTTCCGGGTCGGCTGGCGGCTCGACCTGCGCGACCCTCTGTTGCGCCGCATGGGGCGTCTGGTGGGGCCCGCCGCGCTCACGGCCCTGGTGCAGCAGGCCGGAAGCCTCGTCGTCCTCGTGCTGGGCTCGCGGCTGCTGGCCGGGCTGGTCACGGACTTCACCTACGCCAGCCGCCTGCAACTGCTGGCCTACTCGATCCTCGGCATGTCCATCGCCACCGTCGTCTACCCGCGGCTGGCGGCTGCGGGCGGCGCCCGGAACATGGCGGGATTCCGGCGCACCTTCGTGCGCGGGTTGGGCCTCGTGAGCGCGGTCACGGTGCCGCTCGCCGTCGGCCTGTTCCTGCTCCGCGTCCCCGCCGTCCACGTCGTGTATCAGCACGGCCGCTTCACCCCCGCGGACACCGCGGCCACCGCCGTGCCGCTGGCCTTCCTGTCCCTGGGCACCGTGGCCTACGCCTGGCAGGACTACATGAACCGGACCTTCTTCGCCCTGCAGGACACGCGCACGCCGATGCTGGCGGCTCTGATCGGGACGGGCATCGGCATGACCCTGGCGTTGCTGCTCTACCGCCCGCTGGCCCTCGCCGGCCTCGGCTTGGCCATGGCGGCCGGGTGGTCGACGGCGGCGTCCTTTCTGGTGCTGCGCCTGCGGCGCCGCCTGGGCCTGCTCGGCGGGCGGCGCATCGCCGGTTCCGCTGTGCGCCTGGTGGCGGCGGCGTTCGCCGGATTCGTGCCGGCCGCGGCGGCGGTGGGCCCCCTGGCCCGGCACCTCGGCGGCGGCTGGGCCGCACAGGCGATCGCCCTCGCGGCGTGCGGCCTTGGTGGCGCCGCGCTATACGGGGCCTGCGCGGCGGCGCTGCGCGTGCCCGAGGTCGGCGAGGGGCTGGAGGTGGCGCGCGGGGTCTGGCGACGGATACGGCATGCGGCGTAGGCGGGCCGTCAGAGAATGACGGGGCCGCGGGGCGGGAGGAACCGGAACACGCGCCGCGCCCGCCCGCTGTCGTCCTTGATCGCGTCGCAGAGGCCTTGGCCGGAGCGGCGGCAGGTCCCCTCCGGCACATGGGCGGTGGCTGGGCAGCACAGGCGATCGCCCTCTTGGCGGTGGCCTGGTCGCCGGCGCTATACGGCGCCTGTGCGGCGGCGCTGTGTGTGCCCGATGTCAGGGAGGGGCTGAATGTGGCGCGCAGGGTGTGGCGCCGAGTGCGCCATGCGGCGTGGGGGGCCCGTCACGGAGAGACGGAGCGGGAAGACCGGCGGGTACATGCCGCTCTCGTCAGATGCCGACATCCCGACCCGATTCCGCTCGGTCCGGAGCGTCCCCCATCCTCCAGCCGCCCGCGGAGATCGCGCCTTCAGCCAAAGCCCGTAAAATGCCCGCCAGATGGATCAGGGGGCCGATGTCGAGGTTGCCAGGCTGGTCATGGTCCAGTTTGTTGACGATGGCGCTGAAGTCCTCTGCTTCACCAGGGGTGAGCAACTCGCCAAGGCGCGTCAGCTTGTCGCGGTACAACTTCAGCCGGTGCAGTTCGGCGGGGGTCAGCGGATTCCGCTGTTCCTCTTCCTTACTGATCACCGCATTGAAGCTGGGGGCGAATCCGGCCAGGAGCGCGATCCAATCTTCCCGGTTGCGCGCGGTGGCCTGTCGCGCCAGTCCGACGAGGATGCTGCGGATGGTCTGATCCTGCCGTCCGGCGCGTGTGTCGGCGGTGGCCCATTTGACCTCGACCCTCGTCAGGCGGTGCTCAACATGGAGCAGCAATCCGACGATGGCCACGAGCGCGGTCGCACTGATGGCGCTGAGCGCCGTGGTCATCGCCTGCCTCCCCGCGCTCGCCGCGCTCCCCGCCGGTCGGCCCGCCGGCGCCGCCTCCCCCCGGAGGAAGGCATCCAGGGACACTTCCAGACCGCCGATCACAGCCCGGACCATCGCCCACGTGGGTCTTGCCGTCCCACGGATGGGGGCGTTCGTGGCGCACTTTCGGAAGCCCGTGACACCGGCTCGGACTGCGGCCCGGCCGGCGGACGGCTCGAAGCAGTTTGACGCTGAAATCCAATATATAGCAAATGTGGTCTGGTGGCAAGGATGTGCCGACGGCAGCCTGTCGTGTGCCAACTTATCTGTCGTGTCACATCCCGAATTAAGCGCCCGTGCCGGCACCAGCCCCGGGCGGATGTGGGCGAAGCCGGACCCATGCCGCCGCGTGGCGGGTATGCCATCATGCCGGGGCGGCTCATGGAGCCGCCCCGCCGCCCGTCAGCGTGCCCGCAGAGGCTCGACAGCGCCACCGCCCCGCCGCCGAGGGCGATGGCGGTGCCATCCCCGCTACTGATGCGCCCGGTAGGCCCTCCCACCATCGGGACGGAGGGTGCAGGCCGGCCATGTACCGGCCCCCTCAGCGCGCCTCGGCGCGTCCCGAGGGTGCCCCGCGCCGCCGGGCGAGCACCCGGCCCGCGAGGAAGGGCAGCACGTCGCGCACCGCCACGTCGAGGCAGCGCAGCCGCGCCCCGGGCCGCCAGGCGGCCCGCAGGCAGTCGGCGCGCCGGTCCGCCTCCCCCAGCCGGTGGAACGAGAAGGCGAAGCGCAGGTGGTGCCAGGTGAGGAGGCGGTCGGTGACAAGGGCGGCGATCCGCGGGTCGCCCACGCCGCTGTGGTACGCCTCCAGCCGCCGCAGGCCCGCGCGATAGGCGCGCAGCGTGTTCTTGCTCACGCCGCCGGGGCTGTCGGTGTAGAAAACCAGGGGGAACGGGATGTGCACCCAGTCGCCGTGCGCCACCACGCGCAGCCACATGTCCCAGTCCTCCAGCCCGTCCATCTCGGGCTCGAAGAGGCCGGCGGCCAGCAGGACTTCCCGGCGGGCGAGCACGGTCGAGGTCTGGAAGCGGTTCAGCCAGGCCACCTGGCGCACACCGTGGCGCTGCAGCCGCGCCGGGGGCACGGGCCCGTCGGGGCGCGGCACGTGCGGCCGGCGCCAACTGGTGCTGACCAGCACCGCCCCCGGGTGCGCAAGGACCGCCTCCCACTGGTGCCGGAGTTTGTCCGGCTCCCAGGTGTCGTCGCCGTCCAGGAAGGCGATCCAGGGGCCGCGCGCCAACTCCACGCCGCGGTTGCGCGCCCGGCTCGGTCCCCCGTTCGTCTGCCGCTCCACCCGCAGGGGCACCGCGCCGGCGACCGGCACGCCCGCGCGCGCCAGGGCCTCCGCGGCGGTGCCCTCCGTGGAGCCGTCGTCGACCACGACGATCTCCTGTGGGGGCGCCTCCTGGCGGCGGGCCGACGCCACCGCGGCGGGCAGGCGGTCGAGGGCGTTGTACACGGGGATGACGACCGAGACGGGCAGGTTCCGCGGGACGGCGGCGTCTTCCAACATGGTCCCCCTCGCCCGGACGGGCGGAGCCCTGCTGCGACCGGACGGCCTGCACAGCCCCTGGTGGGAGGCCGCCAGGGGCGGATGCGGAGCGCGCCGCACCCACGGCCGCCGTCGGGCCGGCAAGGGCACGGCCGCCCGTGTGGCGGTGGGGCCGTGCACGTCGGCGCCCCAAGGACGGCCGGCGGCCGAGCGTCGGCACGGCCGCGTACCGACGGCTGCCGCGGGAGGCCTGCAACGCTGACCACGCGACAGCCGCAGGGCGGGGTTCCGAAGTGCCCGGCCGTTCCCGTCCCGACCGGGCCCGTCGTTCGCCGCGGCGCGGCGCTTCCCTCCGCGCGGCCGCCTCCCCGCCGCCGCCCGGGAACATTTATGCTTGCATGCACCCGGGTATCGGGGGAGGATCCGATGGCGAGACCCCACGGCACCGGGCGGGAGGACACAGCCATGGCTTCGCTGATCGGCCGCCTCGGGCGCGCGGCGCGGACCCTGCGGCGGGACGGCCTGGGCGGGATGGCGGACCGCGTCCGCCTGCGGGCGGCCTTCCGCTCCCCCGGTCCCTGGCGGCTGCATCTCCAGGGCGGCCGGTTCAGCTTCGTGCACCGGGGCGAACTCTATGCGTACGTGGAGACCTTCGTCCGCCACGTCTACGACGCCGTGCCCGGCTTCACCCCCGCCGACGGCTGGAGCGTGGTCGACGTCGGCGCCAACGTGGGGTGCTTCTCCGCCTACGCCCTCTGCCGCATGCGCCGCGGCGGCCTGTTCGCGCTCGAGCCCAACCCCGCGGTCCACGCCCGCCTGGAGGGGCTCACCGGCGCGTGGCGGGCGCGGCGTCCCGGCCTGCGGGTCGCGGTGCGGCGGGGCGCGGCCGGCGCATCCCCCGGGCGGGCGACCTTCGTGGTGCCGGCCGGGGCCTCGGTGCGGGGCGCCTTCGCCCACCTGGGGGGCACGGAGGCCGCGGGCGAGGGGGCCGGGCAGGCGGCGGCTCCGGCCGGCGCGGAGGAGCGATTCGACGTCGAAGTGGTGACTCTGGACGGCTGGCTTTCCGGCGAGGGCGTCGCCGCGGTCGACCTGCTGAAGATCGACGTCGAGGGCGCCGAGGCGGACGTCTTGGCGGGCGGGGCCCACACGCTCGCCCACACGGCCCGCGTCGTGCTGGAGTGGCACGGGCCGGAGCGGCTGCAGGCCGTGCGGGAGGCGCTGGAGCCGGCGGGGCTGCGGCTCGTCCACAGCGAGGCCGACCCCGCCGACCCGCACGTGGGGATCGCCTACTTCCGGCGCGGCGGCTGAGGCGGCAGGCCCCCCCCCGTCGCGGCCCGAGACTCAGGGCTGCAGGAGGCGCCGCACCAGGATGCCGACCGCCAGCGCCGTGCCGACGCTGCAGAGCGTGCCCACAAGGAAGTACTCCCCGTGGCGGCGCGCCAGGTCGAAGCGCGCGATGCTCTTGGCGGCGATGACGAAGCCGATCGCCGTGTAGTCGCCGGTGAGCGCCAGGCTGAGGGTCAGGAAGCGCTCCAGTTCGCCGATCAACCGGCCCGCGCGCAGCAGGCCCTGCTCTGCCGGATCCCCCGCGGCCGCCACCTCCAGGAGGGCGTCCGGGCGCCGGGTGACGACCGCCGCGCGGCCGCCGTATCCGCCCAGGACCGAGCGCGTCAGGAAGGTGCCGCCGCCCCAGCAGAAGACGTAGGCCGCGGCCACCGCGAGGGCATGGGCCGCCAGGTCCGGCCCGCGGGCCGCGCCGATGGCCAGCCGGGCGGCGGCGGCCCCGAGGGCCGAGGCCAGGATCGGACGGATGCCCGGCTGAAAGGCCGCCCACGTCCACCAGAGCGACACGTAGGGCGCCAGCAGGACCGCCAGGGCCGTCCACACCCCTGGACCGCGCCGGCGCCAGGCCCACTCGGCCGCGCCGCACCCCGCCGCGCAGAGCAGGGCGAGGCCGCCGGCCGCCGCGAGCGCGCCGGTGGCGGCCCAGGCCGATGCGCCGTACGCGGCCCCAACCGCGAGCACGGGGAAGGGGCGCTCCCGGCGGGCGAGGCGCACCTGCTCCCCCGCCGTGACGAGGACGGCCATACCGGCCAAGGCCAGGCCGCTGCCGTTCACGCCCCACCGCCCCTCCCGGCCGTCTCCAGCATCGCCGGCAACTGCGCCAAGACCGCCTGCACCTCGGCGAAGCGGCCTCGGGCGAGTTCGGCGCTGACCGTGCCCTGGGTGACGCCCAGGTGCGCGGCGACGGCCGCCTGGCTGCCGTGCGCGCGGTACGCCTCGATCATTTCGGCCTGCCGGGCGGTGCGCGCCCGGGTGACGGTGAGGGCCAGGTTCCAGACGTCCGTCACCGGTTGGGCGATTCCCGTCCCCGTCGCCACGACGATGCGGCGGCGTTCCCGCCGGGCGGTCTCCACCGCGGCCCGGGCCCGGTGGAAGCATGGGCCGTCCATGCCCACGGCGGTGGGTTTCAGCGGCGTGGAGAGGGGGCCGTGGCCGACGCCGAAGCGCACGGCGTAGCCCGTGAGCCCGTGCGAGATCTGCTCCAGGACGGCGGGCAACGGGGCGGGCGTGTCGAAGAGGGCCTGGAACTCGTCGCCGAGGGTCACCGTCCAGGCGGAGACCGGCGCGGCATCCAGGTCGCCGTTCACCCGCGGGAGCACCCCTTCGAGACGGGCCTGCAGGGCACCCCGGTCCGCGATCGCGCGCGAGCGCACGATGTCGCCGATCACTGCCCAAAACGCGGAGACGGCGACCACCCCCACGGTGACGGCCCAGCCGGGAATGCGCCTGAGATAGATATGGGGACTAAAGTGACGCAGGCGTCAATAAGCGCACGAGATTGACGTTTCCATCAATGAGGGGGGCGGTCAGGGGATAGCGCGCCTGGTCGCACGGCGTCCTGGGGTCGCGGCGCCATGGACCGTGGAGGCGTGGGGGGCGTCCCCGTCTGGAGGAGCGACGCCATGGAGCCACCGCGTCCCGGCCGGCGGAAAATGCGGCGGGACAGAGGCCCCAGGGCCGGAGCGAAGGGACCGGGGCCGCTGATCCGGGGCCCCTGTGGGGCCGCCCGGACGTCCCACGGCCCTGACCTGGTCAAACCGTGGCCCTGCGGCTGCGGGCCGCCCGGCCGGGTGGCCCTGCGGGACAAGGTTTGCGGCCCGAAGCCGCTCAGCACCCCGGAGGAGTCGCGGGCGCGACGGCTCGATGCAGGATTGGCCGGGCACGCCTCCGGCGGGCCGGTTGCCGGCATGTACTGCACCCACGACGGCGCTCAGGCCGGGCGAGCCCACGCCTCGGCGCGTGACGATGCGCCCGGGGGCTCTGCGCCCGTCGGCGCCGCCCACCGACCGGTGGCCGGACGTCTGGGCAGGTGATTGCCGACGGCTGCCGCGGACCGACCGGAGGAGTGACCGCTCAGCACCCCCGGGGCGGGGGTGCTGAGCGGTCACCGCCCGAGTGCCCCGATCCGGCGCGCCGCCTCCTCCAACCGCGCGTCCGGGCAGGTGAGCGAGATGCGGAAGTAGCCCTCGCCGTATTTGCCGTATCCCGTCCCCGGGGTGACGAACACCCCGACCTCCTCCAGCAGGCGCCCGCTGAAGCCGGCCGACGTCTCCCCCTCCGGCACCGGGCACCAGAGGTAGATGGTGGCCTTCGGCGTCGGCGCCGCGATGCCGGCCTGCCGCAGGGCCGCCACCATCAGGTTGCGCCGCCCTTGATACACGGCGAGTTGGGCCTCGAGCACCGTCCGCGGCAGCGCCAGTGCCTCCAGCGCCGCGTTCTGCACCGCCGTGAACTGGCCCGAATCCGTGTTGTTCTTGACGATGCCGAGGGCGTTGATCGCGGCGGCGTTGCCGCAGGCGAAGCCGATGCGCCAACCGGTCATGTTGAAGGACTTACTCATCGAATGGAACTCGATGGCCACGTCCTTGGCCCCCGGCACCTGCAGCACGCTCGGCGACAGGTAGCCGTCGTACCCGGTCTCGGCGTAGGCGGCGTCGTGGCACAGCAGGATGTCGTGGCGGCGGCAGAAGGCGACGGCCTGCTCGAAGAAGGCGAGGTCCGCGGTCGCCCCGGTGGGGTTGTTGGGGTAGTTGAGGAAGAGGATCTTAGCCCGCGCCGCGACGTCGGCGGGCACGGCGTCGAGGTCCGGCAGGAAGCCGTTGCCCGCCCGCAGGGGCAGGAGGTACGGCTCGCCGCCGCAGAAGCGCGTGTGCGTCGCGTAGACGGGGTAACCCGGGTCCGGGCAGAGCACCACGTCGCCCGGGTCGACGAAGGCCCACACCAGGTGCGCGATGCCCTCCTTGGCGCCGATGAGGGCCAGCACCTCGCCCGCGGGCGGGGCCGCCGGGTTCAGTTCCACGCCGAAACGGCGCGCCATGTACGCCGCGCAGCCCTGCCGGAAGGCGGCGCTGCCCTCGTAGTCCGGGTAGCGGTGGTTGGCGGGGACGGCCGCCTCGGCCTGCATGCGGGCCACGATGGCGGGCGGGGTCGGCAGGTCGGGGTCGCCGATGCCGAGGGGGATCACGTCCACCCCCCGCGCGATCACCGCGGCCTTCCGGCGGTCGAGTTCGGCGAAGAGATACGGCGGGACCTCGGCGATCCGCTGGGCGATGCGCACGTGCGGGGGCCTCCTTCAGATGCTGGAGGATGGCGCGGGGGATCCCATGGGCCGCCACAGGTGTGGCGGCTGGCAAAAAAAGCGGCCCGCGGGGGCGGCTACTTCGGCTGATACTCCCCGCGGTAGACCTCGACCGTCGGCCCGGTCATGAAGACGTGGTTGTCGGCGGCCCACTCGATCTGGAGGTCGCCGCCCAGCAGTTGCACCACGGCGCGCCGCCGCGCCCGGCCGGTGCGCACCGCCGCGACCAGCGCCGCGCAAGCCCCGGTGCCGCAGGCCAGCGTCTCCCCGCTGCCGCGCTCCCAGACGCGCATGCGCAGGGTCGACTCGTCGACCACCTGAATGAACTCGACGTTGACGCGCTCGGGGAAGCAGGGGTCGCGCTCGATGCGCGGGCCGAGGGTCCGCACGGGGGCGCGCTCGGTGTCCTCGACGAAGGCCACCGCGTGCGGGTTGCCCATCGACACCGCGGTCAGGCGCAGCCGCTCCGCGCCGAACTCCATCACCTGGTCGAGGCACTCGGTGTCCGCCGGGCCCTCCATGGGGATCTGGACGCGCCGCAGCCGCGGCTCCCCCATGTCGACGCGCACCCGGTGCACGGCGCCGTCCTCCGGGAAGACGGTGGGGGTGATGATGCCGGCACCCGTCTCCACGGGGAAGGTGCTCTCGCCCGGGGGGGTGTAGCCGCGCTCGTAGCACAGTTTGGCGAAGCCGCGGATGCCGTTGCCGCACATCTGCCCCTCGGAGCCGTCGGCGTTCCACATCCGCATGCGCAACCTTCCGGAGTCGGCGCGCTCCAACGTGATGATGCCGTCCGCCCCAGGCCCGAAGTGCCGGTCGGACATGGCCTTCGCCAGTTCGGGCAGGTTGCCCGGCAGGGGCGCGGCGACGCCGTCGAGGTAGAGGTAGTCGTTGCCGAGGCCCTGGACCTTGGTGAAGGGGATCGGGGGGGTGGGGCGGCGGAGGGGAGGCGGCGGGGCCGACGGAACGTCGGCATCCGACGCAGACCCTCCGCGCAAAGCGCCGCTGCGCGGCGCGTCGGGGGCTGCCCCTGTGGGGAGGGGTGCTCCGGGCGGTGTCGATCTGGAGGACGCGGGCGAATCTGCAGGCACGGCCATGGGCGGCAGCCCCCCCGCGGGTCAGGATATGGCGCAGAGGGTGCACATGGCAAGCGCCGGGCATGCCCGGAACGCCCACGGGCGACGGCCGCGCGCTCTGGCCGGGCCTGCAGACGGCCATGTGGGGAGCCGAGGCGGGCAAGGCGTCAGGCGATCGCCCATGAGGGCGCTCAAATCCCACTGCGCCGCGCCACAGCGCCCGGTACGCGCGGAACGCCTGCATGCGACAGCGGGATCCCTCGGTTCGCGCCGGGGACGGCCCTGTCGAGAGCCGAGGGGGGTGAGCCGTGGCTCCATCGGCTCTGGGCGGGGGTTCGGCCGCCCATGAGGCAGCGGGTCCCCGCAACGCCCGCGTGGCCCAGACCCACGGTCTGGCCCGACACGGGGACGGCCACGCGATGGGCGCGGCGCGACGCCATCGGCCTTGAGGGCGCCTCAACCGACCGTGTCGCCGGCCCACAGCCACCGCCACACCGCGTCCCCGATCTCCGCGGAGACCGCCTCGAGCACGCCCTCGACATGCGCGCCGGTGATGACATCTCCATGCCGGTCGGGCCGTCGCGGCCACCAGCGCCCGACGGATCCGGTGCGGCACGGCCCGCGTGGCGCGGGATGCAGGTTGCCTCTGCGGCGAGGGAGGCGGGGTCCGGTGCTGGCTCCCTCCCCATCTTAGCCCCGCCCCCCGCGACACGCCAGTCTGGTGCTCCGTCCCGCACCGCTCTACGCTGGAAGCGAGGTGAACACGCATGGGTCGCGCTCTGCGGCTACCCGGCGCGAGGGGGACCGCCGGCGCCCGACGCTGCGGCGACACAGGGGTCGGCCGGGGTTCCGCCCGGCGTGGAGGCGGATCCGCATGAGGGTTGAGACCGCGCGCGCTGTGGCCGTGGAGTGGGTCATGCGGCACGCCGCCCCGGAGCCCTGGTTCCGCGGGGCGTACCTCGGCGGCTCCACGGCGGCGCTGCCGGGCGGCGCGGAGCTGCCGGCGGCCTCGGATGTCGACGTCTTTGTCGTCACCGCCGAGTCGGAGCCCTCCTCCCGCCCGGGCAAGTTCATGCACGGCGGCGTTCTGCTGGAGGTCTCGCCCCTCCCCTGGCGTCTGCTCGCGTCACCCGAGGCGGTGCTGGCGCACTACCACCTCGCGGGCGGCCTGCGCGCCGACACGGTCTTCGCCGACCCCACCGGCGCGTTGCGGGCGGTCCAGGCGCAGGTGTCGCGCCACTTCGCGGAGGAGACATGGGTCCGGCGCCGCTGTGCGCACGCCCGCCAGGGCATCGAGAACTTCCTGGGGTCGATCGACGCCTCCGCGCCCTGGCACGACCAGGTCACGTCGTGGCTGTTCGGGACCGGCGTGACCACGCATGTGCTCCTGGTGGCCGCCCTGCGTAACCCGACGGTGCGCCTCCGCTACCTGCGGGCCCGCGACGTCCTCGCGGAGTATGGCCAGGCCGGCGTGTACCCCGAGTTGCCGGGGCTGCTCGGCTGCGCGGACATGGCGCCGGAGCGGGTGGCCCACCACCTCGACGGGCTCACACTCACCTTCGACGCGGCGGCCGCCGCTCGCAGAACCCCGTACCGGTTCGGATCCGACATCGCGCCGGCGGCCCGGCCCATCGCCATCGACGGCAGCCGTGCGCTCATCCGCAGCGGCTGCCACCGCGAGGCGGTCTTCTGGATCGCCGCGACCTTCGCCCGCTGCCACGCGATTCTGGCCGTGGACGCCCCGGAGGCCCAGCGCGCGCTCGCCCCGGCCTTCGACTCCCTGCTCGCCGACCTCGGCATCGCCGGCACCGGCGACATCCTGCGCAAGGCGGAGGCGGTCCGCCGCTTTCTGCCGAGGCTCTGGGAGACGGCAGAGGCGATCCTGTCGGCCAACCCGGGCATCGCGCGTGCCGCCGTCCCCACGGGGCGGTGACCGCGGGCCGTTCGCGGCAGGCGTCTCCTCCGGACGCCGGGAAGCCGGACGGGCCCGGGACCGCCACCGGCACGGTGGTGGTGAAGCACCTGAACGTCTCCCGGCATGGGGCGCGGCCGGCTCGTCAAATCGGTGCACGACGCCGCTGCGGCGGGAATCCGGCGCCAACCGGGTCGCAGGCACGTGTGGTACGGCAGTGCGTGGGGGGAGGCGCCGGTCACTCACCCAGGCAGCAGACGGTGCTCGGCGTGCGGAGCGGTCAAAGACAAACCGGCTCTGTGGGACCGCACCCGCCGCTGCGAGGTATGCCGCATGTACGGTCCTTGGCCGGAGGCACAGACCGCAACCGGACCCGCGGGCTCCTTGCAGGTGAGTGATGGCGCGGAGGTGCGGCGCGATGAGACTTCCCGACGGCGGTCCCCTCGCGGCGGCCCTGGTCCAGGCGATCCGCACCGGTGACGTGCAGGGACTGGAACGGTTGCTGCGCGAGCACCCCGGCGTGGCGGCCGCGCGGCTGGTGGGCGCGAGGGGAGGTTCGCGCACGCCCCTGCATGTCGCGGCCGACTGGCCCGGGTACTTCCCCGACGGCGCCCGGGCCGTCCGCACCCTGATCGTGGCCGGGGCCGATCCCAACGCGCGCGGCGAGGGAGGGACGCCGGAGACGCCGCTCCACTGGGCGGCCAGCAGCGACGACCTGGAGGTGGCCGACGCGCTGATCGACGGCGGGGCGGACATCGAGGCGCCAAGCGGATCGATCGGCACGCCCCTGGCCAACGCGGTGGGGTACGGCTGCTGGCAGGTCGCCCGCCGGCTGGTCGAGCGGGGCGCCCGGGTCGAAACCCTCTGGCAGGCGGCCGCGCTGGGCCTGATGCCCCGCGTCGAGGCATTCTTCGCCGCCCCGCCGGGCCCCGGCAGGGAAGAGATCAACGACGCCTTCTGGCAGGCATGCCACGGCGGGCAACCCCGCGCGGCCGCCTACCTCCTATCCAGGGGCGCGGACCTCCACTGGATTCCCGACTACGCCAAGGAGCCCCCCCTGGCGGCCGCCGGCGGCGTCGCCACCCGGTCGGACATTCTGATCTCCTGGCTGCGCGACCAGGGGGCGAGGGCCGAGTAGTCTCGCCGGGCCCGGGCGGCGCGCGTGGGCGGCCGCGCCGGTTCCCTCGCGGCGCAGTCCCCCGTGTCCCTCATGGCGCCGCTGAGGCAACGCCGCCCGGCGTTGCCGGGATGGAAGCGTGCGGGGCGGAAGCGCCCACGCCGACGGGTCCGACGCCCGCACCGGGCGAGCGCGGAGCACCACTCCCCCTGCGAAGGGTCGGGCCCGGCGCACCCCACGGCGGTTGGACCGCCCCCCTGGACCGACCGGCGTAGGAGCGGTGGGCGGGGGCGCCCCGAGGCCGGCCGCGGTGTGGCGGCAAGGGCCTCCGTGGCGCGGGGCGCACCGGCGGACGGGACCCCGCGCACGCCTTCCACCACTCCGGGCGGGCGATGCCGGTTGTGCGGGTTGTCGGACCGCCCACCACCCGCACCCACGAAACGGGATGCCGTGCGCGCACCGGGCTCGGGTCGGCCGTGGTGGTGCCCACTGAGGTCCGGGTAGGGCGGGCATCGGTCTTGGAGCGTGCGGGACACAGGGGATACGTCTGGCTGGTGTACACTTCTTCTGTCTTGACCACCGCTCCGCCTTCCCCCGGTCCGTCCGTACCGGTCCAGAGTGGCACGCCGCCCGGTCAGCCCTTCGCCGCCACGGGTACCGTCCATGTCCGCCCGCCGTCCACGGTGTGCAGGGGCCGGTGACCGGGCACGAGCAGCCAGGCCTGCTGCGCCGAGGCCCCCACGACCTGGAACGGCCGGTTCGGAAGGTCGGTGCTCAGGGCCGGGCCCAGGCGGGTGGCCGACCAACTGGCCCCGCCATCGACGCTGCGTTCGACCACCGCCGCACAGGCGGGGCCCGTGCATGTCTGCGCCACGAGCCAGATCACGCCGCTGGCCGGCGAGGACACGGACACGACGTCCTGGACGTTCAGGGGACGCACGGTCCACCTCCGGCCCCCGTCTTCCGTAACCGCCATCCGGGGGGGCACCGGTGCGTCGGGCAGAGCCATGACGCCGAATCCTGCCGCGCCGAAGTGCGCCTGATCCGCGCCCTCCGCCTGTGGCAGGAGCCCCCAGGGCGTCCACGCGACCCCGCCGTCGTCCGTCCGGTAGACCGCGCCCGACGCCGTGACGACCACACCCGAGTCGGCGGAGAAGAACCACACCTGCGCGGGGTCGGGAGGGGCCCCGGGGGCTCGGGTCCACGTTCGGCCGCCGTCGCTGGTCTCGACCAGGCAGGAGAAGGGAAACGGACCCCACTGGGCAAGCGGGGGCGCCCAGGGACAGAGCGTGAAGGGAACGCCGGGCGTCGGCGTCACGACGGCCCACCCCCGCTCGGCGTCCGGAAAGCTCACGGCGCTCACCGCAGCACCCGCGAACACGTGCAGGACCGTCCATGTCCTTCCCCCGTCGGTCGCCTCCAACACCTGACCGCCGTTGGTGGCGTATAGGTCCGACCCCCGGGCCGCGGCAGCGGTCACCCGACCGGGATTGGCTCCCGCGCCGTCGGGCGACGGGTAAAGGCGGTAGCCCGTCCCCACCGTGGTCACGGCTGGAGCGGGTGCACCGGCGACCTGAACCCCGCTGAGACCGGGCGGCAGCACCGTCACGCGCACCGGGAGGTAGGTGGAGCGAAGGACGTCATACCCGGGCGGAACGGCGGCCGGCAGGGTCCCCCTCCAGGTGAACCGTCCGTCGTGCGTCCGCACGCTGCCCAGGGTCCGCCACCCCGAGTCCGAACCGAGGGGCAACGGCACGGACGCGTCGAGGAAGCCGTGTCCCACGATGGTCAGGTGGCACCCCGGCGGGCAGGCGGCGGGGGTCACCTCCAACGGCGGATCGGCTGGCTGGGCCCAATCCTGGGCGGTGAAGGCGGCGGCGAGGGCTGGGGCGCGGAACACCCCCAGCGAGCGCTGGCCCACCGCGGCCACGACGAGGGCGGGTGACCGCACGCCGCGGGTCACCCCTCCGACCGTCCGGCAGGTCCAGAAGGGCTCGACGTCGATCTCGGCGCCGTGGAGCGGGAGCAGCACAAGTGTGGACCCTTCCATCGGTCCGCAGGGCCCCGAGCGCACGCCGATGACCGGCGTGGCGAAGCGGAGGGCTGCCCGCAACCGCCGCACCTGCTGCCCCTCGCCCGGCCGGTCGGCCCACAGCGTTTCCGGCGGGGTGCCCGGCAGTCCGCCGGCGAGGGCCGCGCCGCGGAGCGCCCCGGTCCAGGGCAGGGGGTTATGGAGTTCCGCCCCGATCCACCTCCGGAGAGTCCGCGTGGCGTGCAGGGGGGCCCAGAGCGCTGCGATCACGAGAAGACACGCGGCCCCGATGCCGAGGGCCACCCGCAAGCGGCGCATGCCCGCCCTACCCTCCCCTCGCGGCGCACGGCGGCGACGGCCCCTCCCGGCCGCCGCTGAACCCGCACCTGTTCTCTAACGGACGCCAAGCGGCCGGTCCGGGTTCCCTCGGGCCGTCGGTGCGCCGTCCCGGGCCAGCCCGGCACGGGACGGGAAGGAACGCACCCCATCCGGCAACAATCCTCGCAAGGAGGGCGCATCACGGCAGTAGAGAGCGTGGACTGATCCGTGGGGTGGGGGTAGGGCGACGGGGTCGGCCCCGTCGCCCTACCCCCACGTGTCGTCAATTCTCCGAGGACTGCAGCCGCGCGCCCGCCATATGCGCGGCGCCACCCGCCCGCAGCGTCGCCAGCGCCTCCTCCATCGAGACGCGGTCCATCAGCAGGTTCCAGAAGGTCATGCCCGCATCCGGCAGGCACTGCAGCAGGCGCGTCACGCCGAGGGGCCCGGTCGCGCGGTCCAGATCCAGCAGGCACTCCTTGCCGAGCGGCAGCGCCTGCTCCCGCCACGCCCGCATGGCGGCCGGCGTCCGGCGCGCCGGCAGTTCGTCGCCCCGCAGCTCGGGGCCATCGGTGAACAGGGCCTGGACCACCCGGAAGGCCGCCAGCGGGTCCGCCGCGACCCCGCGCACCGAGACCGCCACCCGGTGCCAGAGCGTGACGTGCGGATCGGAGCGCGAGAACCGGGGCATCGGCGCCATGCCCCAGCGGAAGCGGCTGCCCCATCGCTCGATCAGCGAGGACGGATGCCCCGCCTGGAAGCAGTAGAAGGCGGTCTGCCCTTCGAAGAAGGCCTGACCGATCCAGCCCGGCCCGAACGGCGCAGCGTACCCCTTGGCGTTCCACCTGCGCGTGAAGTCCACCGCCTCGGGGAGCGCCGTCCAGTCGGTATCGCTGCAGCCCAACTGCTCCGCGACGTACGCCACCTCGAAGCCGCAGGGCGTCTGGGGGGTGAGCGCCGGCACCCCGGCCGCCTTGCAGCGGTCGCAGTAGCCGAAGAACTCGTCCCACGTCCAGTCGGCGGGCGGCAGCGGCAGTCCCAGACGGCCCAGGAGGTCCGCGTTGTACAGCACGGCGTGGGGCGTGTCCCGGTACGGCAGAAAGTACGGCCGGCCGCCGAAGGAGAATCGCTGCAGCCGGTCCCCGAAGGGCTCGAGGTCGAACCCCGCCGCCTCGGCCAGCTGATCGAGCGGCAGGGCCACCGAGGTTGGGGGCGGGGCGGGGGCGAGGGCTGGCGCCTCCCAAAAGAGTCCGATCTTCACCGGAGCGTCCTCGTCGTGGGCCTCGACCGGCGTGACGCGCAGGTCCGGGCGCGTCCGGCTCCAGTGCGCCAACAGCCGCTCAGGATCGATCGCGTAGCAGGCCAGGGCGATGCTCTCGTCGGGCACGGCGTCCACGTCCTTCCGGTAGTCGTCCGGCCGGTAGAACAGCCAGCGGAAGCGGCGGCGGGCCCGGTGCAGGGCGGTGTAGACCCGTCCCGCCGGCACGCCGAGCGTGCCGGCGATCTCGCGAGGAGAGAGGCCCGCCAGCCAGACCAGGGTCCCCACGCGGCGCTCGGCGGGCGGCAGCAGCGCGATGGCGGCGAGTACCCCCGTGGCCCCCGCCGTGGGCAGGCCGTCGCCTGCCTCCGCCTCGGCCCCCACATCTCCCACCGCCGCAAGCCGCTCGATGTCGCCCAGGTCCCCCGCCGGCGAGCCCTCCCTCCGGCCGCGCGCCACCGCCTTCCGCAGCCGGTCCCGCGCCTCGTTCAGCACGACCGCACGCAGCCAACTGTCGAAGGCATCGGCCGCCCGCAGCGTGCGCAGTCGGGTGAAGGCCTGCCACAGCGCCTCCTGCAGCCCGTCCTCCGCCTCGTGCCAGTCGCCGATGGCGGCGACCAGCAACAGGAGCAGCCGCGCCCGTCGCGGCGCTACCAGCGCGGCGAAGGCGTCCGGGTCGCCCTGCATGGCCAGCAGCAGGTGCCGGCGCTCCTCGGCCTCCGTCGGCTCCACCTCCCGCGGGTGTTCTCCGGCCTCTGCCCCTGAGACGCACCCCCCGGCCCTGACCTTACATCCCGTCCAACGCCCGTCCCCAAAAACACCAAAAACGGTCGAAGCTCGCCCGCCCGGGATCATCCGGCTCCATCCGGAGAAAGGCATTTCCGCCAACGGCGGCCGCACCTTGGTCTGGCACCACGGTGCCACCGGAGGGGTGGTTGTGGGCGAGGACCTCCGCGGCCGCGTTCGTCAGTAACGCCACCTGGAAGACCGCCCGCGGTCGCGCCGGACAGTGGCATCCCCCCCGATGCGGACGCGGTGAACCGCGTTGACCCGGTGCTTGGCGTCCAGGCACAGCGCCAGGAAGCTCCCGGGGCTCACCGGCCAGCAGGTCCGTGAGCAGCGCGGCGACATCCTCCGATCCACCGATCCGGTGGCGGTAGGCGCCCCCTTCCTCGCGGACGAACTGCACGCGCACCCAACACGGGGCCGTATCGGACACCTCGAACAGACTGCGCACCACCGCACGGCCACCGGTGCGACCACCCTTCCACCGGGCGGTCCTACCGCCTCGGCTGGGCAGGGCGGTCCCCGGCGGGACGGGGGCAGGGGCGTAGGCGGCGGCCCGCCGGCGGGCCAGCATGGGGCGGCCCGGCTGGCCGGCGCGGTGGAGACCGGCGATGGGGCGGGGCAACGCCCAACCCCACCCTTGCCGCTGTCCGGGGCGCCGGGGATACCTCACGAGACCGAGGCGGAGGGAAACGGTAGAGGGTGGAGGGGTGCCGGGGAGGCGGTGATCCGCCCCGGCATATGTCCCAGTCGCTTCATGCTGAGGACACAAGGCAGGCGGCCGCGTCATTGGATAGCCGCAGCGACCTCCTCGGCGATGCGGCGCAACTCGCTCTCCTGGAGCTGGCCACCCACACGCCAACGGCCCCCATGAGCGGCTGGCCAACTCACCGCGCGCCTATCCGGAGACTTCCACCAGATCGCCTCGCGCCCGGCCACCGGCGTGTGGTCATCGAGCATCTCGAATCCATGGACCCGAAGCGGCTGGGACCCCGGCGGGAGATACCAGACCACAAAGCCGGAACCCCAAGCCTGTAGACCGTCCGGATATGGCCCTCCAGATCTCTGCAGCAGAAAGATCCTCGTGCCATAACGCTCCAGGAACGTGTCGCTCAGGGTGAAGCCAGGCAGCGCGGCCCGCGCCTCTGCCGCGCTCACCGGAGAGGGCGGTGCTGCAGGAACGGGCGGTTGCTCCACTTCCTCGGCCTCGGGGGGCTGTAGAGCCGCAATCTCCTCCGCGATGCGGCGCAGTTCGCTCGTCGGCAGGTAGCTGCGCACCATCCACAGACCACCGGCCGCTCGCCAGCTAACGGTCTGATACTCATCCACTCTCCACCAGCGGCCCTCGTGTTGCCCAACGCGTGTTGGCTCGTTGAACACGACCTTCTGGGCGAAAGGCAACACGAAATGCATCCCGTTGGTGCGCCCGCGAAGATACAAGAAGGTCACCGTAAACCCGCCATCCGCGCCGAAGCCGCCCCCGTCGACGTCATACTGCACGCCCCGAGGAGCCCCATCGCGGTTACACAGCACACGGACGCTCTTGGACGTACGTACCATCGAAAGTGGCACCTGGAACTCAGGCACCTGCGCCTGAGCTTCGGCCAAGGTGACCAACGGCGGGGCCTCTTCCTTGGGCTCGGGCCAGTCTGGCGGGTCCGGGGTAACGTCAGGCAGGCGACCCACCGACAGCTCGATCTTGAGCGACATCTGCTTCGCCACCTCCCGCAGGGTCTCGGCGAGCGGTCGGGTGGGGCGCCGTATGAGGACCTGCCGCAGGTGGTCGTGCGCGCGCTTGACGCGCCACTTCACCGTACCGAGCGCCAGCCCGAGGACCGCCGCGGCAGCGCTTCCCAAGCCCGCCGGACCTCCGCATATTCCTCCCGGCGCAGTGCGACGTCCTCAGGTGTGTCGCTAGGGGCATCGACAGGGGCCCCACGGCGGCCGGCCGTCTCCCGGCCAATGGCCCGGATGCATTCGCGGATGACCATCCTGCGGAGCCAGGGCCAGACCTCCGCCCCTCGCCGCGCGCTCCAAAAGCGGAACGCTCGGAGCAAAGCCTCCTGAACCGCTTCCTCCGCTAGGGCCTGGTTGGCGAGGATCTGGCGTGCCACCCTCCTTGCCCTCGGCAGTAGGGGAGGCACGGCGTCCTCGAAGGCGTTCCCCGTACCGCCCATCGCTCACCCTCCACCCCGGCGACCCGGCGAGTACGCGAAGGGTTGGCGGGCCGAAGACAGATTCCCGCCTGGAAGCAAGCGCACTCGGGCGCTTCAATCCCACGCTGTCGCAACGCCACGATCTTCCTGGCGTCCTGGCCTACAAAGGTGAGTGCCGGCGGGGGCGCCTTCTCCGCCCAGGTGTAGCCGGCGCAGCATCCAGGCCACGTGCGCCAGGCAGTCGGTGAGCGACCTCTCCCCGTGAGAGGGGGATGCCCGCAACGGCGGCGACGATCTCGGCGGCCCCAACCGTCATGTCCAGGGGGTTCCCCCGGGCCCCGAGGGGGATCGGGCGGCCCAGCAGCACGCAGGCGTCGGCCATCAGGTGGTGCAGCAGATCATCGAGGACCTGACCGCAGTAGGCATCGGAGTTGTACCGGGGGTCGCGGTGGCGCGGGAAGGCCCGGAATCGCCGCCACGACCGGCTATTCCGCTTCGCTGAACTCGTACCGGGCGCGCCGGTACGCCTCCTGGATCTGGTGAGGCAGCGCCTTGCTCGGCACCAGCACCCAATGGCCTTGGGGCACGCACCGGACCGATACGCTGGATATCCTTCACGCTTAGCCGTACGACCCGGGGTACAGGTCTGACGCATACGGCCGCCGGCCCGCCGTTTGCGCTCTCAACTCGCCTGCGCCTCGGCATACCGCAGCATCACGAAAGACGGCCTGGGTGATGGCGGAGTGCCGCCCCTGGGCGTCAGGCACGGCGCTACGATATCACGGTCACTTGCGCGCAGTTCATCGCGCGTAGGCTGCACCAGCGAGGCTTCGGGCTCAAGGAGCCTTGGTTGGCGATCACCGGTTGCGAGCGCGCCTACGATGTCCCGCTCAAGGGGCAGTGGAAGGAGCGGGTGCTCGTCGAGCCAGCAACGGGCCGAGGCCGAGATCTTGGCTCACCGGCCACGGACATGCCGAGACGGGGCGCTTGGAAACCTGCGTGGGGCTTGGGACGCGCTCAGACGGAAATAGATCGTGCGACGATCTATCGGAACTCAGAACTCCTTTGCCTAGTAGTGGCGGCCCGGCGACGACGGATGCGGGCCTCTTGCCCCCCGAGCCGAAACCCCCAGTGAGACAGTCGATGTGCCGCGGCGGACCCTCGGGTCCCCAGTCCCGGCCGTTCCGCCTGCTTGAGTGCCGTTGCGGGCTCGCGGCCCCGCAACCCCCTTCGCCCCCGCATGGTCCGACACCGTGCCGGTGGTAGCGCGCATCAACTCGCCAAGCACGACGCCGCCTCGCGAGCCATCAGCGGGCCCGCAAGGGATACCTCCTGTACACCCACCACAACTCCCACGGCACCCAACGGCAAACGCGAACTCGTGCCGCCTGTCCGCACACATCCGCTTTGGATCAAGCCGCGGACTGCCTCGACGCTCAGATCCGCGGGGGCCTCCGACCTCAAAGTCGTCGCCGTCCCGCGGCCCGCCAAGGCTTACGCTTACCGGCCCATGTTCACGTCCCGGTAACCCGGCGCAACTCCTCTCGGACCTGCCGCGGGTAGGCACGCAGCACAGCGTGCACCGTATCACTCTCCACGAACAGTTCAATTGCCGGCACCAAGTTCCACTGCGCATCGGTGACCATTCGAACGCGCAAGCGGATGCTCTCTGGGGTGGCCTCACCCACGACCACGGCGAGTTCGCGGCCGGCGAGGAGGAGAATCGTGCCCGCCGGATACACGGACAGCCGGAAAGCGATATGGGTGCGGCTCTTCTGGAGGGCCTGGTCTGGAATAGGCGTGGGCGGCAGAGCACACACGGATGCGACTGGTGGCGTAAGCAGGCGGAATGCCGTGCAAGGTGAGGTGTAGTGGACGA
>Ga0080006_1184126_pt1 | contig 30911 bp, 34 predicted proteins | sample RS3BMetagenome_FD_69209 | JGI IMG/M metagenome (GOLD analysis project Ga0080006, IMG submission 69209) | Ferric oxide microbial mat and aquatic microbial communities from Rainbow Spring, Yellowstone National Park, USA - RS3B (SPADES... ...
CACTTGGTTTTCGTGAACGAGCCGTGTGGTGAGTTTGTGGGTGAAGTCTTTGCGGCGATCCGCGATACGGACGTGAATACGAGCCACTTGGAGACGCGCCTTGGCGCGATTCTTGGAGCCTTTCTTCTTTTTGGCGAGCCGACGTTGCGCCTTTGCCAGTCGCAACTCATCCTTACGGTAGAATTTCGGGTTGCTCACCTTCTCGCCTGTCGAGAGAATCGCTGCGTGCGTCAACCCTAAGTCGATGCCAACTCGGGAATCAACTACAGGGAGCGGTGCGGCGGCCTCATCAACCAGTATCGAAATGTGATAGCGATTCGCGGTATCGCGACTCACCGTCACGGATGAAGGAATGCCGGAGAATCGCCGGGACCAGCGGATGGCGAGCGGCTCTTCCATCTTGGCGAGCGTGATACTTTGACCATCCCACTTGAAGGCGGACGTCATGAAGGAGGCAGACTGGTTGTCGTGTTTCTTGTGAAATTCAGGGTACTTGGTGCGACCTTCAAAGAAGTTAAGAAAGGCCTTGTCCAGATGACGGAGACTTTGCTGCAACGCTACGCTCGACACTTCATTCAACCATACCGTTTCTGGCTGCCGTTTCAATACGGTCAGTCGAGCCGACAACGCATCGTAATATAACCGTTTGCCTTCTTGGTAGTAGGCATCCGTCTTGAGACGAAGCCCCCAATTGTAGACGAAGCGAACACAGCCAAATGTTCTGGCTAACAGTTGCTCCTGCCCTTCAGTTGGGTAGAAACGGTATCGGTACGCTTTGTTTGGCATGCTTACAGCATATAATGCATTTCGTAAAATGTCTAGTACACGCCTTATATCTCCGACCTAAAGGACAGTGTTTTACGGCGCTTTTGATAAAATGAATGTATGTTTTATATCAAATGAGTGCTTGTGAACGCTTGCCTTCAGCGTCTGGTCCTGATCCATCCACGCTGTCATCTGGAGCGGAAGACGGGATTCGAACCCGCGACCCTCGCCTTGGCAAGGCGATGCTCTACCCCTGAGCCACTTCCGCATTGCATTGCATTTCGTGCAGGGTTGGTCAATCTGCCACAACCAGACGGCATGCATGAATGCCTAAAGCTGGTGGCTCGGGACGGAATCGAACCGCCGACACGAGGATTTTCAGTCCTCTGCTCTACCGACTGAGCTACCGAGCCATCACATGTGACTTTGTTAAGATACCCTACGAATGAGCGATTTGTCAAACTGGCGCACAAACTGTTTTGCGACATCTGTTATGAGGTCGGACAACCCCCGAAACACACATGGTCAACAGCCTTCAGCGGTCCAAAGCGCCGGATTCTTATTTGAAAACGCATCCTTCGCCTGGTTCAAGCCACCAAATGCGATCAAGCAACTCAGGATCTTCTGCAGCAAGTTCGCGCAGCACCTGCGGCGGCTCGTGAATCTCCTCACGAGTCAATTTGAACGCCCCCCAATGAATCGGCAGCATGTACTGGGCGCCTACATCACGAAAAGCCTGCAACGCATCCTTAGGGTCCATATGCATCATGTGAAACCATTCCCTTGGTTCGTAAGCGCCGATTGGAATAAGCGCCACATCGGGATGGAATCCCTGCATGCCAGCGGAAAAATCATTGCGATATCCGGTATCGCCCGCGAACCAGAACGAGTGGTGCTCGCCTTTGACGAACAGCCCCGCTGACGACCGGTAGCGCTCCAGCCATCGCTTGCCCCTGTGATTCACGGGAGTAAGGCTGAAACTGAATTCATCCTGTTCCAGAACATCATCTCGTTCCAACTCAAATACATCCTGGAAGCCAATGTCATGCAACAGCGACAGATGGCCTTTCGGACAGATGACCCGTGCGTTGCTGCGGCGCGCGATCTTGCGCAACGTTGGTTTGTCCAGATGGTCCCAGTGCGCATGGGACAATAGCACATAATCGATGTCTGTCAGATCGTCCTGTTCATAGCCTGCCGGACGTTTGCGCCTTACGACGAGCGCTCTATTGGATACAATCGGATCCGTGATGAACCGCTTGCCCTCCCACTCGACAAGCACAGTCGAGTGTCCGATAAACTTGTACCGAATCACAGTGCCCAGCCCCTTATCTGTTGCGTGACACAAAAAAGGCTCAGCCGTTCCTGAGCTCCCCCACTTCGGTTATTCGTCTGGCGGCGTGACCGTGAATCGAAAACCATATGGCGGAGCTGACGGGATTCGAACCCGCGATCTCCTGCGTGACAGGCAGGCATGTTAGGCCACTACACCACAGCTCCAAGGTTTTGGTGGAGAATAGCGGACTTGAACCGCTGACCCTCGCGCTGCCAGCGCGATGCTCTACCAGCTGAGCTAATTCCCCATCTAAAAGCATCCCAGAAATCATTTCCAACTGGGGCAGTGCATTCAGCCAACGTGTGCTCCCATTGAGCTACGGTCCCAGAATGCATTTCAGACAACGAGCAGTATACTACGTTCCACCTTCAAACACAACCCTCAGGCAAATATGTTTGAGAATTCAGGGCTTACCCCTCCATCTTGAAGAGAACGGTCGCGATCAGAGTGAAGACCACGGCAAGCCCGCCAAGCACCGCATAATCCACGCTGAGTGAAAATTGATGGAATCGGATCAGCGCCCATTTCAGGGAGTCAACTCCATGCGCGAGCGGATCGATATGCGCGATTGCGCTCATCCATGTCGGCAAGCCCTGTAGAGGATAGATCGCTCCGCTCAAGAAATACATGGGCATCAACAAGAAGTTCATGACCAGCTGAAACCCCTGCATGGATGTCATGCGCGTGGCGACGGCAATTCCGAGCCCCGATAACGATAATGACAGCAGGAACATGGTTCCCATGGCTTCCATCACGCCGGTGATGGAAAGCTGTACGCCCACAAAAGGGGAAAATACAAGCACAAGTGTGCCCTGGATCATCGCCACGGTTGCTCCGCTCAATATTTTTCCAAACACGAGCGCCGACCGGGGCACTGGCGCCACCAACATCTCCTTGAGAAATCCAAGGTCGCGGTCCCAGATGATGGACACTGAGGAGAAAATCGACGCGAAGAGCACAGTCATGCCCATCACGCCAGGCAGCATGAAGGCTGTATAAGAACCGCCGAAAGTGCCGTGCAGATGCACGAATCCGGAGAGTCCCTTGCCCATCACAAATAACTATACAACGTATACGGCGCGCAGGCTCATCGCTGATTCCTCCTTTGCCGAAACGCCTCGCGCAGCTGGTCGCGCGCGCCCAGATCCTCTTCGCGAATCGTTCGTCCCGTGAGCAGCATGAACACATCATCGAGTGTCGGTTTGCGCAGGGTGAGCGAGGTGACGTGAAACAGATTGCGGGCGAGCAACTGGGGCAGAAGCGTCTCGCCATTCTCTGCGTCAAACTGCACGCCTCCCTGCACGGAGCGCGCCGTGATTGAAAAGTTTGCAGAGAGCGCTGCAATCGCCTGCGCATCGTCTGCCGTTTGCAAAGTGATAACGTCATTGCCGACGGATCTCTTTAGATTGTCAGGTGTGTCCAGCGCGATGATCTCCCCCTGATCCATGATGGCGATGCGATCACAATGCTCCGCTTCGTCCATATAGTGCGTGGTCATGAAGATCGTCAGACCGCTTTCATCGCGCAGGGACTTGACGTAATCCCAGATCCGCGCGCGCGTTTGCGGGTCCAGACCGACCGTCGGTTCATCCAGAAACAGGATCTTGGGCCGATGCATCAGTCCGCGCGCAATCTCCAGACGTCGTTTCATACCGCCGGAGAACATCTTGACGAGGTCTTTACGCCGTTCCTGCAGTTCCATCATGGCTAGCACAGCGTCAGCGCGCTCACGGATCGCTGCGCGCGACAGACCATACAGCAGACCGTGCAGGTAGAGGTTCTCCCATGCCGAGAGTCCGATGTCGAGTGTGGGATCCTGAAACACAATCCCCAGCGCCGAACGCACCGCGTCCGTCTCCTCTGCGACATCGTGTCCCGCGACTTGGGCAAGGCCGTCCGTCAGACGCACGATGGTGGTCAACATCTTGATCATGGTGGACTTGCCTGCGCCGTTGGGGCCGAGAAACCCGAAGATCTCCCCCTCCCGAACCTCCAGATCGATCCCCTTTACAGCGGTGAAATCGCCATAGCGTTTCACCAACCCGCACGCCTCAATCATGACACGACTGCTCACTCTGCTTCACCTGCTTCCCTTTCGTCGGTCGCGTTTTCCTGTGGTGTCGTACTCGTCGAATCTTCCTGCAACACGCGCAACAAAGCGCTGAGGCCCACTCTCAGAACAGCCTGTTCATGAAGTGTCAGTCGTTCGATCAGTTCCGCGTTGGCCGCCTCCAGAAACGGTGACAGCGTGTCGCGCACAGCATGCCACGCGTCGGTGACAGACAGCGAAACAGAGCGTTTGTCCTGATCGCATGGGTTTTTTGCGATCAGTCCGAGCCGATCGTAACGCTGCAGCATGCTGGACACCGTGCTATGCGCAAGGCCCAGATGTTCACTGAGTTGTCTGATCGTGATGCCCGGACGATGCCCGACGATCCGTCCATTCTTGCCCAGCCACATACCAAAGCGCCAATTGGGCACCCTAGTTGGTGACCGCCTCGGCGGCCACATAGTCTGGAGGTGTGTTTATTGTTTCGAAACAGCCTTTCAAAGCGGCTGCTCCACACGCTTAAACTCGGGGCGATCGTTACGGCGTTTGGATTTCTGGCGTGGCCGATTCCGACACTGGCGCATGAACATCCTGGCGCCCCGACTGGCGCCAGGGTTGCGCCCGTACATATCGTGAGCAGCGTTCAGATCACTCAGGACACAGTTGTCAAGGCAACCAGGGCAGGCCGCGACGCCTACGCGCAGATACTCGCCCCCTATGCGAAGATAACGCCAGCCGCAGCAGAAAAGGCGGCGCTGTTCCGGTTTCCCGGAGCAAAGTGCAAAGAGGTCAACCTGCACTCCCTGCACAAGAACCTCGTATACCTGGTTTTGCTCGAAAAAGCAGAAACACGTTACCTCACCGTCATCGACGCTGGCAATGGCGCCACTCTCGCCACCCGCGAAATGGTCGTGCATCGACACGTTATGCGACGCGACGTATGGTAGGCGGCAGTCCGCACGACAATACAATGGGCAGGCTGGATTTCCAGCCTGCCCATTGTATTGTCGCTGTCGTGTCAAACTGCGTTTGCCTGTCGGAAAAGCGCTGTCTCCGTTAACTCATTACTTCGATCTTTTGCTGCCCAACCAGGATCGGACCCACTCCGCGAGGCAGTTCCACCGTCTCCCGCGTGGCCGCGCCAAGCGCCCTCGTAATATAATCGCAGGCGACATTCGGATCAATCCGATCGCCGCACGTGTAAACGTCGATACTCGCATAGCCATGCTCTGGAAAACTGTGAATTGTCAAATGGGACTCTGAGATGATCACAACTCCGCTTACTCCCTGCGGGGCAAACTTGTGAAATGCGACCTCTCTGACCTCGGCGCCGGATTCCAGCGCCGCGCTGACCATAACCCGTTCAATACCATGGAGATCATTCAACATATCCGCTTTGCAACCCCATAATTCTGCAATCACATGACGTCCTGCTGTATCCATGACAAAACTTCCCCCTTTTCAATCAAAATCCCATGCCCTCCCAAGCATGGCGGGACCTGCGCCATCCACCACGGGGGAAAGTTAGTCCTGTGAGGTCCTAACCCTTTAAGTGGATGCTGGTTCCTATAGGTACAGAATCATCTAATGCAAGAGGTACAAGAGTACGAATGTTAGTATAAGACCACACAACATGATTTGCAACCATCAATTCAGCGCAAAATCACCAATACTGCGAACGACGCCGGCCAGTCCATACGCCCGAACCCGCTGTTATTATACCCAACTGCGCCGGGTCATGGCACACAGTTAATCCCACATAGAGCGAACCGCGCCAAATTCTTTAAGGAGTTCTTCGTACAAATCCGGCCGCTCCCGTTTCAACTTGACGCGCATGCGTTTCCAGGCGTAGGCTTCCGGACCGTAATACTCATAGACGAGATCCCACAGTTCCGGGTCCTCACCCCGCACCAGGCGATACATCTGCTCAACCACCTGGCGAGTGTCATGCTGCGCCCCCGGACTCCAGATGCGTTGGGGAAAGATCGCTTCAATCAGTGTCGCAAAGTTGATATCCAACAGATAATGCAGTTGCACCGACACCGGTGCGACATATCGCGCAGCCTGCAACCTTTTTTTTGCGACAGGATCCTCAGTCTGCGGATCAATGCCATGGACCAGATTACGGTATGCCTGTAAATGTTTCTCCCCTATTTCGCTGTACACCGGATCGCTGTCCTCGCCAGGCGGAACGAATACCGTCGCCTCATTGGCGCGCAGCCCTCCACATGCCCGCATGTTCATCGTGGTGTAGGTGACAAGGTGATCATAAACAACCTTTGAGGTGAATAATTCAAAACGCACGGATTCTCCCCGGAAAATAGCGAGCGTATCTCCCTTTTTGATGATCCCGAGCGGGCGCTTCACATTGTCTGTATCGGACTTGCCCAGGTATACTGCTGCGGCGTGCGCGAGTGATCGACGGCCCGGATCGCTGTAACGCACAAGTTTGACGGCAAACTGGCTCAAAAAAGTCACCCTCCTTACTTTTTAACGTTTCCTGTATCAATATAGCGCAGCCGCGTCTGATATAATAGCGAAAAGAACTCCTTTTAACACTGGGGGATGAATTGCACATATGAACACTCTGAAGACATTGTTTTTGATGGGCCTGCTGTCCATTTTGATCGTACTGCTTGGAACGGCGTTTGGAGGACGGGCCGGCGCCCTGATTGCCCTCATCGTCGCGATTGGTATCAATGGCGCAGGGTACTTTTTCAGCGACCAGCTTGCCATCTCCATGGTGGGCGCCAAACCCGTCACTGAGCACAATGAACCGCAACTCTACACCATTGTGCGTCATTTGTCCGGTCGCGCCGGACTCCCGATGCCGAAGCTCTATATGGCTCCGTCGTCGCAACCGAACGCCTTTGCCACCGGCCGCAATGCGGCCCGTGCGACCATAGTCGTCAATGAAGGACTGCTCAGACAACTGTCGGAGCGCGAGTTGACAGGCGTACTCGCTCATGAGATGTCACATATTCGTCATCATGATATTCTCATCGCCTCTGTGGCGGCCACTCTGGCTGCCTCCATCACTTGGCTCGCCCAGATGATGCAGTGGGAAATGCTCCTTGGCGGCGGGAGAGATCGCCGCAACCAGAACTGGATCGGCGACCTGGCGCTGATGATTCTGGCCCCGATCGCGGCGACGCTCATCCAGATGGCGATTTCGCGATCTCGTGAATACAAGGCCGACGCAGGAGCGGCGCACCTGACGCGCGATCCGGACGGGCTCGCGGACGCGCTGGCCAAACTCAATCACGTATCCAGATTTGGCACAGACAAGATGGGAACTGGCAGGCGCAGGCAACCCGCCACTGCTGCCGCCATGGCCCATATGTATATTGTGAATCCGCTCCGCGGCCAACAGATGGCGGGACTTTTCAGCACGCATCCACCGACAGAGGAGCGCATTAAACGGCTGCGGCTGATGCGTTTCTAGCGACTGCGTGAGCGGTCTGCCGTTCATACAAAAAGCCGGGATAACCCCACCATCGGGTTCCCGGCTTTTTGTATCCATGAACGCGCAAGTTACTGGAACGCGCGCGTGCGAATCTTGACTGCAGCAAGGCTGACTGCCTTACATCAGGGCGAACTGCCTTACATCAGGGCGAACTGCTGATCGGCTTGCATGACCGAATTTACGCCGCGCATCGCGCCTGCGTTCTGATAGCTGCCTGACTGTTGCATTCCAGCTCCGCCGCCATAGGAAGAGGTCATGGCGGGAGTTCCGTATGCCGCAGCACTCGCGCCACTGCTGCTGTTGCGATCGGCGGCCATGACGGATTGCATGGCCGACGAATTCACGCTGGAAGTGTAATTAAGGCTTTGAGTCGGCCTGTAGGTCGGTGTCTGCGTGTTGTAATTGCGGTAACTGGGCGTGTTTTCATCCAGGTTGGCTTGTCTGTCGGCATTCATGACCGCCGCGCTGCCGCCTCCTGAATAGCCGTATCCTGAACTTTGATACTCGCTGTTAGAAGGCTGATACGACGTGCTTGACTGATAGTTGTAGGTCGCCGTACTCTGCACTCCTTGCTGAACGCCCTGCACTTCGCGCATTGCCTGCTGGCACAGATTGGCCGCTTCAGCGCACAGTTGGTTCACCCGCTGAAGTTGCTGTGAAATTTGCTGCTGCATATAATCGCCTCCGGAATGTAGTGTGTAGTGCCAACGCTATTTTGCCCCCCGATTAAGGCGCTATACGTTTACTGTCACACCGCGAGGCAAGCATGCGAACCTAAAAGTTGGATGGTTGAAACGGTCCGAAAAACGCACAATAACCCCATCGGCGAGATGCAAGGTGGGGTGACATCCTTTGACAAGCAGGTTCTCCAGAAGATTTTCAGGCAGTTCGAGAAGATCAAAACGGGCGGCGGCGGTGTTTGCGCTTGCCCTGACTGGCAGCACCATGCTGTCTGACCCGGCGTTCGGTCAGACGCAAGAAATCCAGTATGGCAAAGGCAGCCAGGCTATTCCCGAATGGTACACTCAGGCACAGGCAACGACCGGTGTTCACTGGAGTCTGCTCGCAGGCCTTGACGTATATGGGGCGTCAACGAAGGCGCCTGTCGGCGTAGCGCGTCCTAAAAGCAAGTCCCACCCAATCGTGGGCTATCGCTTTACTCAGGCAGAGTGGCGGGGCCTGTTCAATCCTGTTCAGGATGACACCAATCCCATGCGCATCGGACTGTTTGAAGGTCGTGGAGTTGACGGCGATAAGGATGGGAAAGCAGACCAAAACGACCCTTACGACCGGATTCGCGCTGTGGCCGCATGGTTGCGTCACGGCGGCCCAAGCGAGGATGAGCAGGTAAACGTCCTGTGGAATCACTTTGAGAACGAAGTGGCAGTTCAGCGCGTTACTGCCTTGGCCCATGTATTCAAACACTTTGGCACAATACAGTTGAATGAACGGGCTTTTCCCATTCATAAGCGGTACAGCTATTCCTTTCGCGATACGTGGGGCGAAGGAAGAAATTACGGCGGACGCAGAATACACGAAGGCACTGACATCTTTGCAGGTTATGGAACACCGGTTCTGAGCACCTGTTTTGGTTATATCGAACTGATTGGATGGAACCGCCTTGGGGGCTGGCGAATCGGGCTTCGTTCTGCGGACAATACCTACTTTTACTATGCGCATCTGTCGAGCTACGCAAGATCGGTGCGTCAGGGCGTCATCGTTCGACCTGGGCAGGTATTGGGGTATGTAGGGAGCAGCGGGTATGGAAAACCAGGTACGTCGGGTAAATTTCCACCGCATTTGCACTTTGGAATGTATCGCGACACAGGAATGCGAGAATGGGCTTTTGACCCCTACCCCATGTTACGACAATGGGAACGCAAACCTCAGGTCGTCACTTTTCCACCAAAAAAAGGGGAAGAGAAGACGAATCCCAGTGTCTGAGAAATGAATGAAGCAGCGTCGAAGACAGGCAGCGCATGCCTGCCTGTTAGCCGAAGCGCCCCGTTACGTAGTCTGCAGTGCGTTTATCTTGCGGCGTTGTGAACAAAGCCGTCGTCGTTCCCTTTTCGATCATCTCACCGTCCAGAAAAAACGCGGTCTGATCGGCGACGCGCGCAGCCTGCTGCACGTTGTGAGTCACGATGACGATCGTGTATTGCCGCTTCAAGTCCTCAATCAACTCCTCGATCACGAGTGTGGAAAGCGGATCGAGCGCTGACGAAGGTTCATCCATAAGCACCACAACCGGATCAATTGCAAGCGCCCTGGCAATGCACAATCTTTGCTGCTGACCCAATGAAAGGGCGCTGCTGTACAGATGCAGGCGATCTTTCACCTCGTTCCAGAGCGCTGCCCGGCGCAGCGCCTGTTCTGCAGACTCGACCAGTCTGGCGCGATTGCGCAGGCCATGCAACCGCAATCCGGCTGCCACATTATCAAATATGGACATGGTCGGAAAAGGATTGGGCCGCTGAAAAATCATGGCGACTGAGCGTCTCACCTCAGTGGGGTCCATATCGTATATACTGTGACCGCCAAGCAATATCTCTCCGGACATCGTGGCGCCAGGTGTGGTTTCGTGCAATCGGTTCAGGCAGCGAATGAATGTCGATTTGCCGCACCCGGGCGGCCCGATGATGGCTGTGACCTGATTGGCCGGTATCTGCAACGTCACTTCACGCAGAATCGTCTGTTGATTGAACCGTGCGGACACAGACCTCGTTTCCAGCGCTTCCCCCACTTTCAAATACCCCCTATCCCGAAAAATCGCCGTAGGCGAATTTTCTTCCCGGTTGTTGGTGCTGCGCAGCAGCATGGATGTCTATCTGTGAGAGCGATCGATCCACCGCGCCAGCCCATACACAGCCACAATGACCACAAGCAATAGCAGGGCCTCCGCATACACGACCTGGTGAGGAAAGGATCCTCCCTGCGTCAGATCGCTGTACAGACGCAGGGGCAGCGGCTGAAATCCCGCTCCCCCGCCGGATGTCGTTCCACCATCGAGAATGATCAGCAGCGGCGCGGTTTCTCCTGCCATTCGCGCGATCACGAACAGCAAGGCGGTAATCAGGCTCGTGCGGGAGGTAGGAAGTACTGTCGCAAATATCGTCTGAAATCGGGAAGCTCCCAAAGCGAGCGACCCTTCTATGTAGGCGACAGGCACTGCAGCCAGCACCTGATCAGCTGTTCGCGCGACAACAGGCAGCATGTACAGAACGAGAGCGAGCACTCCGGCCAGCAAAGGGGAGGTGCGTGGCAACAGCGCAAAAAGGACCATCCCCGCAAGAATGGACGGCGATCCCGACTGAATATCGATCGCAAAACGAATCATGCGTCCAGCGCGCAACCCTGCATACTGCGAGCTGTAGATCGCGGCCGCCACGCCAAGAGGCACAGAGAGCGCCGCCGCCGCTGCCATGGTGAGCAGCGACTGTACAAGCGCTTTGACCAGTAGGGCGCCCGCAGTGCGACGACTCAGTGAAGCGCCAAGCAAACCGGCCAGGGCGGCAATCCCGTGAACGCCGATTGACCACAGCAGACTCAAAAGAGGCAGCACGGCCAGACAGGTCATGGCTGTCAGGATACTGACAAACAGCGCATTCTTTACTTTTCGTCTGGTCCTGTACGAGATCCGGGTTACCATGGCTGTAACCTGGGTGAAATCGCGTCACGCGCGATATAGGCGCGCCCCAGACCATAAAATACAGATGTGATCAAAAACAGGAGCAGTCCAATCTCATACACAGCCGCCGTCTGCAATGGCGAACCAACCCCAGTAAGCGCATGGGCAAGCATGCTTGCCAAAGAGTCGGCCCGCGCAAACAGGGATCCTCCGATTTGCGGCTGATTGCCGATAACCAGCGATACGGCCACAGCTTCCCCGAACGCGCGCGCCAGTCCAAGATAGAGCGACCCCAGTATTCCCTTGCGGGCAAATGGCATCACAGCAAGCGCCACCGTTTCCTGGCGCGTCGCGCCAAGCGCGATGGCCGCCTCCGCGATGTCTTTGGGGGCGCTCGCAATCGCTTCCCGTGTCAAGGCGACAACCGTTGGCATCACCATGACTCCGAGCACAACACCCGCTGTCAACACCCCGAAACCACTCGCGGCGAATTCCCCTGGAACTGCGCCCGCCCGCCCGGACAGTCGGACAAGAACCGGCGCCACCACAAGCAACGCCCAGATGCCGTAGATGACGCTTGGAATCACAGCCAGTATCTCAAGCAGAAGCGATACCACGGATCGGAGCCACTGAACGTTTATTTGAGTCAGAGCCACGGCCGTCGTTACCCCGATCACCCCCGCCAGCAACAGCGCAATGCTCACGGTAAGCAGCGATCCGTACAAAAATGGCAGAGCGCCGTATAGGTGATGTATGGGGTTCCACGCGGAAATCCACAGAAACGATACGCCAAACTCTCTGATCGATGGCGCAGCCGCAATGATCAGGGTGGCCGCATCAAGGATCCCCGCTCCGATCACGACGAGAACGCAAACTGCGAGAACACTGGCAAAAATTCCATTCCAGCCTTGTGTACTGACCCGTTTCATACTCGGACGTCCTCTCTGCAAATCACAGCGTTCAAGAGTTTCCCGAGTTCGGGAAGTGATCATTGTTCACTACATTGTAAAAGAGGTTGTTTCACTTAATCAATATGTATGGGGAAGGGTTACTCGCCCATCCCCTCCATTCTCAATCGTCAGTTGCTTCCACATCGTGTTGTGGGTGCATGAACCGCTCTGTGATCATATTGGTCTGAGGACCCTGCACTTCCTTTTCAGTTACAGCCTTCCGGTTCCCCGGATCATCCCCGTTGACCCACTCATCACCTGCCATGATACTGGGATCGATATCAGCCGTCCAGTGATCGAGCGGTGTTTCGAGCCAAGGCACCCTCTTTTTTCCCATACGATTCTCCCCCTTCGGATAACATCCATTTGAACAGACCTTAGTAGGATGTCCGGCGGATCGTGACATATGTCGCCCCCTTGTCCCATATATATGGCACTGAGAGCAGCTTTCGATATTGCCGAGGAAGAAGGTGTCCAATCCATTGACGGAAGGTCTCACACCACCAAGGAAAGTGCAGCCCATGCCGGCTGAGAAAAGTTACGCGCGCACCACCGGCTGGATCTATCTGACGTTATCTGCGACCGGACTGTTTACCAATAATCTTTGGCACATGATCAATCTTTCGGGAAGCATGACGGTCGTCAACCTGGCAATTGGCATTACTGGCCTGACTGTCGCCCGTCAGGGGGGAGCCCGCGCCCATCGAGTGTACAATCTCCTGCTCGGGTTGATCCTGATGTCATGGGGCGCAGCCGGAACATGGGCGCCGACGGCGCTGGTTCCCCACCCATTGCCACTCGAAAACGCCCTGCATGTTTTGACCGGAATCTGGGGGTTTTATGGCGCCGGGTCCGTCTTATGGAGTCGCCTCTCGCGTAAATCCTGAGCAATTGGTGCACACTATCCCCGATATCAACAAGGGGGTATAGGGATGAAAATTCGCGATCTCATGACGGCAAACGTCGCAACATGCACCAGAAACGAGACCGTTATAGAGGCGGCTCGCCAGATGCAATCGCAAAATGTCGGTTCAGTGCCCGTGGTCAATGACGACCGACTCGTCGGCATTATCACAGACCGGGATATTATTGTCAATTGCGTGGCAAAAGGCAGAGACTGTGCCACAGCGACCGTAGAATCATGCATGACGACCAATCCCGTAACGGTCACTCCGGAGACTGACGCTCACGAAGCCGCACAGTTGATGGCCAGTGAGCAGATCCGTCGCCTGCCCGTGGTCGAGAATGGAAAACTGGTCGGGATCTGTTCACTGGGCGATCTGGCTGTTGTCGACATTCATATAAACGAAGCGGGTGAAGCTCTCAGCGGCATCTCCGAACAGACAACCATGCACTGACAATACCGTCAACACAACCCTGCAGAAGCGCCGGGCCAGCCGAACGACGCCTCTGCAGGGTTGTTTACAGCAAAGAAGCTGCATACAACAGGCGCCCCCGCAATGCGGGGGCTTTAAACAGTTGCTTTGCAGTTGTCAGACGCCTTTGCCTACTGGCGACCTGCCAGTTGCTGTTCGGCCAGTGCGACGAGTTTGCGGGTGATGTGACCGCCAATCGAACCCGTATCGCGCGTTGTCATTGTACCCCAGTAGCCGTCTTGCGGGGGTTGAATGCCCAGTTCTCCGGCCACCTCATACTTCAATTGTTCCAGTGCGCGACTTGCGCTTTTAACAACAAGCGTGTTGGATTTTTGTCCTTGTGCCACGCTTACCACCTCCTTCGTGTTGATATTTTGCCCGCTGCGAAGGAGAGTACACTGTTACTTTCTGGTCTTTACCGATCTGCGAGTGGAATGTAGGCGCGTTTCTTGATTCCCACATACTCCGCACGTGGCCGGATAAGGCGATTGTTGCGATACTGCTCAAGGACATGGGCGGTCCAGCCCGAGATGCGGCTCACCGCGAATACCGGAGTGAAAACGTGAACAGGAATGCCCATCATGAAATAAGTTGACGCGGAGTAAAAATCGACGTTAGGGTTAAGATGCTTCTGCTCTTTTACCACACGCTCTACAATTTGGGATATTTCATAATAGGCCGTGTTTCCCCCTCGTTCTCCCATTTCTTTGGACATGCGCCGCAGATGCGTGGCGCGCGGATCCTCCGTATGGTAGACGCGATGACCGAAACCCATGATGCGGCGCTTGTCGGCCAGCGCCTTGCGAATCCATTCCTCGGCCTTCGCCTTGTCGCCTATCTCCTTGAGCATCAGCATAACCTGTTCGTTGGCGCCTCCGTGCAGCGGCCCTTTGAGCGTTCCGACGGCGGATACGATCGCAGAGTAGATGTCAGACAACGTCGCCGCAGTCACACGGGCGGAGAAAGTAGAGGCGTTCAACTCGTGGTCGGCGTGTAGAATGAGAGCGATCTCAAACGCGCGCATCGTGTAATCATCCGGTTCTTTCCCCATCAACATATAAAGGAAATTTCCGGAATGGTTGAGGTCGCTTCTCGGTTCCAGCGGCGTCAGGTCATTCCTGTACCGCTCAATTGCCGCGACCATTGTCGCGAGTTGCGCAACAAGCCGCGTGGCCTTGCGTACGCTTGCATCGTAGGAAATGTCCGCATCGTCAGAATCATACAAGCCCGCGATTGAAACAAGCGTGCGTAACATCTCCATCACATTGCCCGTTTTCGGGAGATCGTGCAACGCGTGCAACACTGCTGGACTGAGCGCTCGGTCGGCGCGCAGGACGTTATCGAACGCAGCGAGCTGTTCCTTTGTGGGGAGTTCACCGTGCCATAACAGATAGATGACTTCTTCGAACGTGCTGCCGCCTTTGATCAGATCGTGAATATCGTAACCGCGATATACAAGGCGTCCTTCCTCACCGTCGATAAAACAGATCTCGGAAGATAGCGCAACCACATCCTCCAAACCCTCAACAAACTGGGTGTCGGACATATAGTTCCCTCCAACCATATCATTTTTTAAAACCGTTTTCACCCATATCATTATACTCTTTCAGGTGGAATGTACAACCGAGACGCACCCTGTCACCCTGGGTGTCATTCGGGTTCGCAGACACACAAATTACAAATTCATACCGGACTGGTCAAACCATGCGTGAGTGCGTAAACGGCTGCCTGCGTTCGATCCGCCACTTCAAGTTTCGCCAGAATGTTGCTGACGTGTGTTTTGACTGTCTTCAGACCGATAAACAGCTCATCAGCGATCTCCTGATTGGACTTCCCCTTTGCCAGCAGTTGCAGCACGTCCAGTTCCCTATCGGTGAGCGCTGACGCGGCTGATCGTTCGTGCATGCCCCTGGCCATTGCCTGCATGGCTTCCGTGTCGTATGTCGCACCCCCGGCAAACACACCGCGAATGGCCGCCGCAATTTCATCTGGAGCAGACGTTTTCAGCAAATAGCCCGAGGCGCCCGACTCGATGGCTGGCATGACATGGGCCGCATCGACAAAACTGGTCAGGATGATCACGCGCGCCTGCCCGTCGTTACGCCGTATGCGCCGCAACGCCTCCACCCCATCCACCGGAACCATATGGAGATCAAGGAGCGTTACATCTGGCTTCACTCTGGCAAATTCAGCGACCGCACTCGCTCCATCATTCGCCTCTCCCACCACCTCAATATCCGTTTCCAGACTCAGATACGCGCGCAGCCCGCGTCTCACCACCTGATGATCATCCACAACAAGAACGCGAATGGTATTCCGGCGCTCTGCCTCCATCTTATGATTCCTCCCCAACCCTCGGAATGATCGCGATGACCTCCGCCCCTCTAGTGGGCGCGTTGCGGATGGTACAGGACCCGCCGAGCAGCGTCGCTCTTTCAACCATGGAACGAAGCCCCACCGACGTCATGCTGGCGTTCCTGTCCGCAAAACCTTCACCATCGTCGACAACGCGCAAGACAACCCGTTCCCGATCAACGTCGAGCGCAATATCAATGCGCTGGGCATGGGCATGCCGCAAAGCGTTGATCAGCGCCTCCTGGGCAATCAGAAACAGCGTATCCTCAATGACGGACGCCAGCGGCTCTTTCTGTGCTTCGGTTCGCGCATCGCGAAGCGCAAACTGAATAGGCAATCCCGTGCGGCCCGTCAGTTCCTCCGCCAGTTGCAAAAGAGCGCTCGCAAGCGTTCGATCACTCAGCTCGGCAGGCCGCAACTCCAGTAACAGCGCGCGCATGGAACCCTGAGTCCGTTTGGCCAACTCCTCAAGTTCCGGCAACAAGGCTAGCGCCTGTTCAGGTTTGCTGCTCCTGTTTGCCGCAGCCGCGGCGCACAACATCGAGAGTCCAAACAGATCCTGGCTGACGCGATCGTGCAGTTCGCGCCGGACACGTTCGCGCTCCCGCAACGTGGCGGACAGTTCCGCGTGTTTTTCGCGCTCTGCCTGCTGCTTCGCCGCTTCCTGCAAGGCAGCCACCTGATCCTGTAACTGTTGAGCCATTTTGTTCAATTGAGCCGCCGTCATCGCCAAATCGTCATCGCCGGGAACAGCAATGCGATGCGTCAGCCTTCCCGCGGCAAACAGCGCGCTTGCGTCGGCGAGTGCAGACAGCCTGGAACGCAGATCACGCGTTCCAAAAAGACTGGCTGTCACCGCCAACAGCGTTACTGCGGCAATCAGCGCAACCAGCACAACGCCGGCAAGAATGCCCGAAGCAACCCCCTCAGGCAGCGCCAGAGCGGAGCCTGCGACAGCGGCGACAAGCGCAAGACTGTTGTGCGCAGTCAGATAGACCGTGACCGCCGCCGTGACCGCCGCCGCCGCCCACGCGGACAGAACGTACGAGCCGAGCAGTGTCACGGCCGCATTTCGATTCCGCATATCACATCACCCTCGCGACTCGCACTTCGCCAAATTTCAGGTGGACGCGAATGTTGACTTTGCGCTCTGCTTCTTCATAGCCGGGATCGATGTGCAGCAGAGTCGAAAGCGCGACGCCGCTGGAACGCTTCTCAAACAGGCGAACCTCGCCGCTGGAAACAGTGATCTCCACCGCTGCCGGCAAATTGGAAGGCACCTGGATCCGCACCTCTCCAAACGTTCCGTTCACATCGATGGGTGTCTCACCGTCAGGAATCGTCGCCGTTCCAAGATTGATTCTTACGGAGCCCGCCATATTATTGATGGCAAGCGGGTGCAACTGCCACGGTTCGTCGCCATAGCGCACTTCCCCGATGTGGGGAATGCGAGACTGCCTGCGCGGACCCGTTCCAGTGCCTGCCGATCCGTGATCGCCGCCGCCTGGATTCCAATTGTTCGGATTGATAAAATTGAAATCCCAGTTGTTTTTGACCATTCTGTGCACTCCGGTTTTGACGCGGAAGCGAACATAGGAAAAGCCAATCAGGCTGGAGAGACCGATGTAGATGAGAAACACAGCAATGATAAGCAGCCAGGCGTGGACGGTCGCAAATCCAAACAGCGAGAGGTTGCGCAAAAGCAGGAACAGGCCAACGAGCACGACGAGCAGCGGGGTAAACAGTTTCAGCCTCCCCCTGCGCACGTCGCGATAGGCCATTTCCATTCCCAGCACAATGAGCAACGCTGGCCAATACTGGTCAATATAGTATCCCGCTGCAGCCGGGAGTATCCCGAGCGCCCGCAGGAGCAGCAGAACACCCAGCGCAAGAATCCCCACCGCGATCGTTCGTTTCATTCTGTCATCATCTCACAGTCTTATCTCCGAAGTGTACCTTCACTATACAGGAAGTCCTGCCTTCGTAATACCATCCCGCGCAGGAACCCGCATCCGTCCAAAGACGGATATGCCGTGACCCACGAGCGCTGCAAGAAACAATTTGGTACAATATCTGAAAGAAACATGAGGGGGTTCCCCATGCATCAATTCTGGTTCTTCATTGGCGCCTTCCCGGTGCGCGCGTATAGTACCCTGTTTTTACTCGCCTTTCTGCTGGGTCTGGGGGTTACGCTGTACATCGCGAAAGCAGAAAACAAGGGAAAACTGACTGAACATCTGCTGAATCTGGCGCCGCTTCTGTTCATCGGGGGACTCATCGGATCGCGCATCTGGCAGGTGTTCTTTTTTGACTGGAGCTATTACAGTCTGCATCCTGCCCAAATCATCGCCGTTTGGAACGGCGGACTGTCAATCCAGGGCGGCGTTGCAGGCAGCCTTCTTACGGGGTTCTTTTATGTGCGGCGTCATCATCTGCATTTTTGGGAGTTGGCGGATCTGTTCGCGCCGGGGATCATGCTGGGGCAAAGCATAGGCCGTGACGCAAATCTGCTGAACGGCGATGCTTTCGGATCGCCAACCGGACAAGATTTCGGGCTCCTTTATCCGCAAGGAACGATTGCCCGCAGCACATACGGTTCCAGCCCCTTATGGCCCGCTGAAGTGTGGGAGGGACAGGGCGATGTGGTGATTTTCGCTCTGTTGCTGGTTCTGAAACTTAGGCGCTGGCCCACTGGCTGGCTGTTTCTGTTTCAGATGATCCTGTACAATGTCGAACGTTTCTTGCTGGAAATGCTGCGAGGAGACAGCCCGCGCTTTTTGTTTCACTGGGACGCCGCTCAGTGGACAAGCGTCCCAGTCATCGTACTCTCCCTGATTTTACTGCCCATCCTTGCCCATTTCGAGAGATCCCGATCATTGCGCGCAAACGCGTGAGAATTCCGCTGGTCGCCGCGAATCCTGGCGTCACTTGATCGCGGCGTTCAGCGCCTGTTCCAGGTCGGCGATGAGATCCGAAGGATGTTCCAGTCCAACTGACAGTCTGACCATCTCATCCCGAACGCCCGCCTTTGCGCGTTCCGCATCCGTCAATTGTTGATGAGTAGTACTGGCAGGATGGATCACCAGCGACTTCGCGTCGCCCACGTTCGCCAGGTGCGAGAACAGGCGCAGACTGTCGATCAAGGCCGCGCCTTCCGCGACGCCGCCTTTGACGCCAAAGGTCAGAATGGCCCCCTGACCGCCCGGCAGATAGGTGTTAGCCAGTTCGTGATAGGAGCTTGAAGGAAGCCCCGGATAATTGACCCACGACACTTTATCGTGAGCTTCCAGATATTTCGCAATGGCAAGCGCGTTTTGACTGTGCCTTTCCATACGCAGATGAAGCGTCTCCAGCCCCTGCAGAAACAGAAAACTGTTAAACGGCGAGAGCGCCGAGCCGAGATCCCGCAACAACTGCACGCGCGCCTTCACGATATAGGCGGCGGCGCCAACATCATGCGCATAGGAAACGCCGTGATAACTCGCGTCGGGTTCCACAAGTTCCGGAAAACGGCCATTATCCCAGTCAAACGCGCCGCTGTCGACAATCACGCCGCCGATGGAAGTGCCGTGACCGCCAATAAATTTGGTCGCTGAATGCACGACGACAGCGGCGCCGTGTTCAAACGGTCTGCACAGGTACGGGGTGGCAAACGTGTTGTCCACGATCAGGGGAACACCTGCCCGGCGAGCGTAGTCAGACAGTTTGCGCAGGTCCGCCACATCGCTGCGGGGGTTCCCGATCGTCTCAACATAAAACGCCCGTGTGCGCGGCGTCGCAGCCGCCAGGAATTCCTCTGGATGATCCGGATTCACAAAGCGGACGCTGATTCCGAGGCGTTTGAACGTTACGGCAAACAGATTGTACGTGCCTCCGTAAAGGTTCGTGGAGGCCACGATTTCATCTCCAGCCCCGGCGATGTTGAGGATTGCAAACGTAATGGCAGCCTGCCCGGACGACAGCGCGAGCGCCCCGACGCCCCCTTCCAGATCGGCGATGCGCTTCTCAAATACATCGGTGGTGGGATTCATGATCCGCGTGTAGATATTGCCGGCTTCTTTAAGCGCGAACAGGTTGGCCGCATGTTCAGAATCGCGAAACACATACGACGATGTTTGATAAATGGGCACTGCGCGCGCTCCTGTTGCCGGATCTGCTTCCTGGCCCGCATGCACGGCCCGTGTTTCAAAATGCAACAATGATTCTTCTGTCATACCGTTTTTCCCCTTTTTATTATAGTTTTCCTATATGAATTTGTGTAATTAGAGAATACTTCGCTGCATCACCGCTGTCAAGCGTAAATCCCCATCGAATCCGGGATCCGATTTGTTGTTCGACTGCCCATTTGCGATTATTTGGCGTACACTAGAAATGGCTTACATCAAGGAGGAGATCATATGGAAACACATCATTCCGGATGGAATACTCGCCTGACACAAGTGACGAGTTCCAAAAACGCATACGACAGCCTGACGCCACCATTGGTGCAGACGTCCACCTTCGTATTCCCTGACGCGCAAACCGGCGGCGCAAGATTCTCCGGAGAACAGCCGGGTTACGTCTACACCAGGCTTGGCAATCCCACGGTCGCACTGTTTGAACAGGCCGTCGCCAGTCTGGAAGGAGCGCAGGCCGGGGTTGCATTTGCCAGCGGCATGGGCGCAATCTCCGGCGTGCTGTTGCCTTTGCTCAAATCCGGAGACCATATTCTGTGTTCAGAAGGGGTGTACGGGTCCACATTCGGTCTGCTGGAGTTCCTTGCTGAACGCTTCCAGATTGGCCATACATTTTCGCCGCTCCTGACGGATGAACAGATTGATGCTGCCATTTCCCACAACACCAGAGTCATTTACATAGAAACGCCGATCAATCCGACGCTCGCACTGGTGGATATCGAGCTGGTCGCAAAAGTGGCTCATCGCCATGACATCATGCTGATTGTTGACAATACCTTCATGACGCCGTATTGGCAGAACCCCATCAGTCTGGGCGCTGACGCGGTGGTGCACTCAGCGACGAAGTATCTGGGCGGCCATGGCGATGTGATCGCAGGCGTCGCGGTCGGTTCCACTGAGTTCATGCGCACAGTCCGCATGAGCGCTCTTAAGGATATCGGCGCTGTGTTATCTCCGTTTGACGCCTGGCTATTGCTGCGGGGCATGCGCACCCTCGCGCTCCGGATGGAGCAGCACGCAAAAAACAGCCAGCGCGTCGCTGCGTTTCTGGCCGACCAAACGGCCGTTTCGAAACTGTATTTTCCCTCTTATTTTGAAGGCGGCCAGCGCTCCATCCTGCAGCGTCAGATGCGCAGCCCAGGAGCGATGATTTCCTTTGAACTGAGTGGAGGCATGGAGGCGGGCAGGGCATTCATGGACCGCCTGAAACTGATCAAAATCGCCGTCAGTCTTGGCGATATCCATTCTCTGATCCAGCATCCAGCGTCCATGACCCACAGTCTCGTGCCGCATGAGGAAAGACTTCGCATGGGACTGCCTGACGGCATGGTGAGACTGTCGGTGGGTATCGAAGACGCCGACGATCTGATTGCGGATCTGTCTCAGGCGCTGCAATAACGTCCGATTGCTTGATCCGCAATCATATTTCCTCCCCTTTTCGTGAAAACTAACCCGGAAGAGGTCATCCTCCAGCTAGTCAGTTCCCGCGCGGAATTCGGCGTCACGCCTGGACAACCTCTCAAGGGCTCGATCAAGGGGAGGTCGCAACTTGTTCATTCGCTTCTTGCGCGAGGATTACGACGATGCATCTGGTATTTTTACAATCACAGCCGTTCCCCTGAACAGCAACGCCAATGAGGAATACGGCGTGGAACTGGGTGAAAACAGCGAAGATATTGGCGATACAGACGCTCCTGACGGCATCGTTAACTACATCACGGCGAGACATCCGCGCAGGAAGATGAAATGGGCCCATGTCGTCACTGGCTCCATGCTGATTATGTCGATCCCGCTCCAGGCAGCGGCAGGTCCAGTCACTCCTGCCGAAGCGCGAACGCTGCCTGTTACGGAGCTTACCACTCGCCACGATGTATACTTGCGCAGCCATCCGCGGCTCTGGGGCTTTGACCGGCTGGCGCTCATCAAGGCGGGAACTTCCCTGCGCGTGCTGGAACGGGTCAATGCCTCGTGGTTCAAAGTGGTCGCACAGAGTGGGGAACAGGGATATGTGGTGTCGCATCCCTACTTTGTGGAATCCGTATATGGCGCTCCGCCAACGGGCGCAGAAACTCAAAGCACTGTCGCAGACTCACCCACGCTCCCTCCTGGCGTCCGTTACGATGAGTCGACGGATCCGGCCGTTTCGCTGACGGCAAGCAGGGAAGCGAAATTTCAGGCTGTTCTGGAAGTGGCGCAAAGCAAACTGGGAACGCCATATATCTGGGGTCACAATGAAGATCGTGGGCAGTATGGATTCGACTGCTCCAATTTTACCGAATATGTATACCATCACGCGCTTGGTTACAGCTTTTCCACGGCCAGCCGTGCGCAGGCGGAGTCAGTGGGAACCCCAGTTCCAGTCTCCGAAATGGCGCCGGGAGATCTGCTGATATTTAATAGCGGCGGCCATGTGGGCATTTATATCGGCGACGGCAAGATGATCGAGGCAGGCGGAGGGCTTGGCAAAGCAGGTTACCTGCGGGTAAGCCCCGGCTCTTACTGGCACAATCATCTGACTGCCGTAAAACGGATGTTTTAAACGGCAGTCGCCGTGTTCCGGATCGCCGACCATGCGACTTTTTAAGGCAGCCAGGCTGCGCACGGCTCTTTAGGGCGGCCCGGCTGCACACGGTTGTTGTGCGCAGCTCTGTAATTTGCCATACTGGCAGGGAGACACCATGGCGGCTTGCAGTCAGTGGACATGCAACAAGTAGGGCGGGATTGGGGCGGGCAAGGCAATGCAAATCGTATTTCTTGGCACGGGCGCCGGCGCGCCAACAGCACAGCGCAATGTTTCCGCCATCGTTTTGCAGTTTGACCAGGGTTCGTCCCTGTGGCTGTTTGATTGCGGCGAAGGCACCCAACAGCAGTTTGCGCGGGCTAAACTGAGCCTGTCTCGCGTGTCGCATATTTTCATCTCCCATCTCCATGGCGATCATCTGTTCGGACTGCCGGGGCTGCTCTGCAGCCGTTCCATGCAGTGCGGAGCGACAGCGGAACTTACCGTGTTTGGACCGCAGGGCATTGCGGATTATCTGCGCCAGTGTTTTGCCGTCACAAAGACTACACTCGCTTATCCCCTCACGATCAGGGAGTTTGCGGATGACGGCGTCTTGCTGGAAACCGCAGCCATGACCGTGACCATCGCCGCCCTCTGCCACCGCATTGCAAGCTATGGGTTCGCCCTTCAGGAAGCCCCCCGCTCCGGTCGTTTTCGCGCCGATCTCGCGGCGCAGCACGGGCTGCCTCCAGGTCCTCTGTATGGACGTCTGAAAGCAGGCGAAGACGTGGTGCTTGCCGATGGCCGCAAGGTAATGGCCCGGAACTATTCCGGAGGGCAAGTTCCAGGCAGGAAGGTGACGATATTAGGGGACAGCGCTCCCTGTGAACAGGCTAAGAGCCTGGCGCGCGCGTCTGACGTCCTGATTGCCGAGTCTACGTTTGCCCACAGCGAGTGGCAGATGGCTGCGCGCAGCCATCATTCGACCGCTCGGCAAACCGCTATGCTGGCGCAGTCTGCCGATGTTCGCACACTGATTTTGACGCACGTCAGCGCCCGTTACCAGCACGCTGACGATGCAGATGCGGCGGATGACCATCCGCTCCTGACAGAAGCGCGCGCGATATTCGCAAACACTCTGCTTGCACACGATTTTTACCGCCATCAGGTCAGTCGGCGTGACCCTCCGACACCTGATCCATATACTTAAGCCCGGAACCGGTATTCATGCTGAGCACTGTGTCTGTTTCACGCAACCAGCCCATTTCTCGCAGTTTCCTCACTCCTGCAAGAGCGGCGGCGCCTTCCGGGCAGACATGCAGACCGTCCAATTTCATGACACTCTGACGCTCTCTGCTGATCTCCTCATCGCTCACGGCAATCATGGTGCCGCCCGACCTGCGCACGATATCGAGAATCAGAAAGTCGCCAATTGCCTTTGGAACCCTCATTCCAAACGCGATGGTGTCTGCGTGATCAAAGAATTCCGACTCCTTTGCTCCCTGGTCAAAAGCGCGCACCAGCGGTGAACATCCCTGGGCCTGCACCACCACCATGCGCGGCGTCTTCTCCCCGATCCAGCCAAGTTTGCGCAATTCCCGCAAGGCTTTGTCGATGCCAATCACACCCGCCCCTCCTCCGGTCGGGTAAACGATCACATCGGGAACAGACCACCCAAACTGTTCGGCAATCTCAAATCCCATCGTTTTTTTCCCTTCCAGACGATACGGCTCCTTCAGCGTCGACGCGTCGTAGTCGATGCCGCCAGCCCCGTAGAGCTGTGCCGCCAGCATGCCTGCATCTGCTATGGTGCCCGCGACCACACGCACATCCGCCCCGGCAAGCAGGCATTCCTTGCGCGTGATCATAGGCGCATCCTCAGGCACCGTCACAATCGCCCGCAGGCCAGCGCGCGCCGCATAGACAGCCCATGCCGCTCCAGCATTCCCATTGGTTGGAATAATGAGTGAACGAACACCGAGTTCCCTTGCTCGCGATACTCCCACCGCCGCGCCGCGCGCTTTGAAAGTACCCGTCGGCAGAATGCTTTCGTCCTTGACCGCGAGCTGCTGCATCCCCATCGTGCGTCCCGTCGCGACAAGCGGTATGATCGGCGTCATCGTTTCGCGAAGAGTCACAACCGATTGCTCACTCATTACGGGAAGCAGTTCGTGATAGCGCCACAAGCTCTGCGGACGGTTTCGTATGTCTTCTTTTGTCAGTTTGGCTCGCAGTAGATCCCAGTCGTAATCGGCAAGCAGCGGTGCTCCGCAATCGCACATCTGAATGAGTTCCCGGTGGTCATAACAGGCAGAACAACGTGAACAGCAGAGTTGTGACAGACCGCTGAATACACGCATACAGCCACCCCCAAAAGACAGTTGCGGAGAAAGACGCCGTGGATCGACGATCACGTTCCACGCGCCTGTTCGTCCGTCATCTGACCAGTGTATGAAAGCCACTGGTCTTTCGTTCCAGACAGATTATTGGGGCTCACTCTCAGCGATCTGGCAACTTGATTCCAGGTCGCTGAACACTCTGCACATCTTAAGACAATGATAAGACACCTCTGTTATGCTCTCGAAAAGATCAGGAGAGACTGTCATGTCTGAGTTTTGCGAAGCAAAATCTCCTGAGTTTTGCGAAGCAAAACCCAAGGCGCTCAGTGGCGTCGTCAGCGGAATAAAGAACTCGCTCAGCCGGAGTCGTATACTGTGCCGAGGCGAGTTCGGCGCAGCCGTGTCTGAGCAGCGGCACAGTATACGACTCCGGCTGAGCAGCCACACTTTCCGGTAGAGGAGTGACGCCAAATGAACATCTCGATTGTCCAGGGTCGCGACAGATCGCTTCCGGCGGCGGATATCAATGTCGTTATTGACGTCATACGCGCTTTCACAGTCGCACATTTGGCGTTTTTGCAAGGAGTCAGCCAGATCGTGCTTGCGAACAGTATTGAGAACGCCTGGGAATTAAAGAGGCTGCATCCTGACCATCGTCTCGCCGGAGAGGTGCAGGGACTTCCTGTCAAGGGTTTTGAACTCGACAACTCTCCCGCACGCATCCTGGACACTGATTTGCAGGACGCGGGTCTGATTCAAAAAACCACGAATGGCGTACAGGCGACATTTCATTCCCTGCATGCGGCCGAGGTTCTGGTCACCGGATTCACGAACGCCCGTACGACAGCCCTGCACATCAGACGCCAGATCGAACACTCACCAGACAAAAACTGGCGTGTTCACCTGATCGCAACGCATCCCAGCGGCGATGACGACCTGGCCTGTGCGGAATACATGCGGGGGATCATTACGGATCACAACATGCTGCCTGTTGCTGCCGTACGGAATCGAATCCGCCAGTCTGAGGCCGCAAAAAAATTTTTTGACCCGTTGCAGGCAGAATTTGACCCCAGAGACATCGACCTCTGCATGCGCGAGCTGGACAGCAGCTTTGTGATGCGGATTCGGCCAGGACATCTGCCTCCCACCGTCGAAAGGAGACCAGCATGATCGCCCATGCGCTTACGCTGCCATACAGAGAATTGAAACCCAGAACGGAAGGACTCACGATTCTCATCGATAATGGAGTACCCACAGGCTACTTTATGGATGTGGTGGCCAGTATGTCTGAGCACATTGACTTCGTCAAATTCGGATGGGGCACGTCAATCGTATCGCCTGACCTGTTCGCCAAAGTGGAAAGCCTCAAACGTCACAATGTCGGATATTTCTTTGGCGGCACCCTGTTCGAGAAGTTTTATCTGCAGGGTAAACTCGACGACTATCTGAGTTACTGCCGACATCATGGGTGCAGCCACGTGGAAATCTCAAACGGCACCATCGCACTCTCAAACCGCGACAAAGCTGGCGTCATCGAGAATTTCGCCAAAGAATTCACCGTATTTAGCGAAGTCGGTTTCAAGGACAATGAACGCTCTCTCAATCTGCATCCGGCCAGGTGGATTGAGTACATCAAAGAAGATCTGCGCGCAGGCGCCGCCAAGATCATTACAGAAGCCAGGGAAAGTGGCAAAAGCGGAATCTGCCGCTCTGATGGAGAAGTTCGCTATGGGTTAATGGAAGAGATTTTTGAGGCGGTCGATTTGCCAAACATGATCTTTGAAGCGCCCAACAAGGACCTGCAGACCTATTTTATCAAACGCCTTGGACCGCAGGTCAACCTCGCCAACGTGGCTTTTGGCGATGCCATCCAGCTTGAGACGTTACGTCTGGGCCTGCGCTCTGATACGCTGCTTTCCTTCGAATGAAACCCGCAGCACGTTCTACAGATGCTATCAACTCAAATTTAAAAGGCGGGGATAGTATGAGAGACGGCAGCAACGTATTTCACTTGGCCATACCTTGCCGCGACCTGGATGAAGCGTACGACTTCTATGTTACGAAACTGGGTTGCAAACTGGCACGCCGTTATCACGATCGCATCACGCTGGATTTCTTTGGCGATCAGGTGGTCTGCCATCTCGCGCCGGAGCGGATTGATCCGCATCCCGAGATGTATCCGCGCCATTTTGGGGTGACATTTGCCAGCCGCAGTGTATTTGACAATCTCCAGAAACTGGCCGTCACGCGAAAGATCCCGTTTTTTCAGGAACTCTTCACACGCTTTGCCGGCAAGGCAGAAGAACACCTCACATTTTTCCTCATTGACCCATCCAACAACCTGCTGGAGTTCAAATACTACTTCGATGAACGGATGATGTATTGAATCGTCCGTCCCAGACTCGAAATCACACCCTTGCCGATGGGTTTTTAGAGTCTTTTGAAGCTCTTGAAGAGGGATTACCCGTGGATCAAAAGACCGCGAGTGCTCGCCAAACGGAGGCAAATTGCTGTTTCAATGGTGCCACGGGATCGCCCGTGGATCAAACGTGTAACCAGTTCGTTCCGCTTGCGTCAACCGCCTGGCTTCAATGGTGCCACGGGATCGCCCGTGGATCAAACCAGGAAAAGGCGATGAGCCTAGCGGAAGCAATCCAGGCTTCAATGGTGCCACGGGATCGCCCGTGGATCAAACTATACGCATCCGTCGATGATTCACCAGACCAAAGACGCTTCAATGGTGCCACGGGATCGCCCGTGGATCAAACAGGATGCGCGACTTTTGTCCAACGCGGACAATTCCAGGGCTTCAATGGTGCCACGGGATCGCCCGTGGATCAAACAACTTGCTAGTACGTTTTAAGAACAAGGAGGAATTGCTTCAATGGTGCCACGGGATCGCCCGTGGATCAAACAAAATGAACGTCTGAAGCGCGAGAAGTCGCCGGAACCGCTTCAATGGTGCCACGGGATCGCCCGTGGATCAAACACGTTAGATTGATTCCACAACAAATAAAAATTACCAGGCTTCAATGGTGCCACGGGATCGCCCGTGGATCAAACGCCGTTTACATAGGGCAATCAAAACACCTCCTCACTTGGGCTTCAATGGTGCCACGGGATCGCCCGTGGATCAAACGTATTCTTCGCCAGTCCGTCACAGTCATGAAGGCCGTGGCTTCAATGGTGCCACGGGATCGCCCGTGGATCAAACGAACACAACGATGAACTAGGATTCTTCTTCTGCGAGCTTCAATGGTGCCACGGGATCGCCCGTGGATCAAACGACGCGATACGTGCGGAGGCTGTGTTGCTGGTGCGGAGCTTCAATGGTGCCACGGGATCGCCCGTGGATCAAACTTGAGCCAACACTCCATTACCGAACTCGTGAACGGCTTCAATGGTGCCACGGGATCGCCCGTGGATCAAACCCTCGAACTTGTAGCGGCAATACCAAGTGTCGGTCAGGCTTCAATGGTGCCACGGGATCGCCCGTGGATCAAACATGATTCAGGACCGCCACAGTACACACATGGATGGATGGCTTCAATGGTGCCACGGGATCGCCCGTGGATCAAACCGTCCATTGTGTGCAAAAATGCGTTCGCGCAAGCGGTGCTTCAATGGTGCCACGGGATCGCCCGTGGATCAAACGCGAAAATTGGAAATCACACTTGAAAGTTTACATCTGAGCTTCAATGGTGCCACGGGATCGCCCGTGGATCAAACCTGTGGTCATCACTCGGTTTCCCAGTATCAATGATTACAGCTTCAATGGTGCCACGGGATCGCCCGTGGATCAAACTTAAGAACCGCTTTATCGTATACGATTCGTTCTTCTTGCTTCAATGGTGCCACGGGATCGCCCGTGGATCAAACGAACGACGGCTGTCTCAACCAACTATAAGGCCGTTGTGCTTCAATGGTGCCACGGGATCGCCCGTGGATCAAACATCTTCTCGGACGTGGTATTTGCAAGCTTTCATGGAGCTTCAATGGTGCCACGGGATCGCCCGTGGATCAAACGGTCTACACCACTGGGCGCATTGGGGGTACTGGACGCTTCAATGGTGCCACGGGATCGCCCGTGGATCAAACACGCCGCCCCACTCGACAACCGTAAATCCACTATGCGCGCTTCAATGGTGCCACGGGATCGCCCGTGGATCAAACGTGTATCGACTGGACCGACTCACGCGCAGCGTCATGCTTCAATGGTGCCACGGGATCGCCCGTGGATCAAACCCTTATGGGAAGACCTTTCAAGTAATCAAGTATTCTACGCTTCAATGGTGCCACGGGATCGCCCGTGGATCAAACCTGGTCGGCGGCGTGTATCTGTACCGCAAAGCGCGCTTCAATGGTGCCACGGGATCGCCCGTGGATCAAACCCGGCAACGAACTGGCGGCGGCGTTAGACGCAATGTCGGCTTCAATGGTGCCACGGGATCGCCCGTGGATCAAACCGCGATCAAATTGCGAAGGATGCGTATCTGTTGTTTCTGCTTCAATGGTGCCACGGGATCGCCCGTGGATCAAACAAGGTCACCAGGGCGCTCGAAATGGTTCCAATTGAAAGCTTCAATGGTGCCACGGGATCGCCCGTGGATCAAACTGGAACTCGCAGGCGTGCTGACCATGCTCGTATCAGTTGCTTCAATGGTGCCACGGGATCGCCCGTGGATCAAACCGCGATTCGCAAGATGATGGGGGTGCCTCCGATTCCGGCTTCAATGGTGCCACGGGATCGCCCGTGGATCAAACTAATATCCGGCAGGGTCATTTACAAAATTGCCCACGCTTCAATGGTGCCACGGGATCGCCCGTGGATCAAACGGGAGGTTTCGACAGCGGAATAGGACAGGTTTCGCGCGTGCTTCAATGGTGCCACGGGATCGCCCGTGGATCAAACTTGTGGTCATCACATGGGGATGGGCCAAATGGAGGCGGAGCTTCAATGGTGCCACGGGATCGCCCGTGGATCAAACTGTGTCCACTCCCCCGCCTGCTCTACCGTCTAGCGTGCTTCAATGGTGCCACGGGATCGCCCGTGGATCAAACGCTCACTGTGCTCACTCCCGCGCTGCTCGATCCGCCGCTTCAATGGTGCCACGGGATCGCCCGTGGATCAAACTGACGATTCGGCGAGAACAACAGACAGTCTTTTAGACGCTTCAATGGTGCCACGGGATCGCCCGTGGATCAAACCTGGGGGATCTCTCGTAACCTGGACAGCGATCGACGGGCTTCAATGGTGCCACGGGATCGCCCGTGGATCAAACATGATTGCTCATGTGGCAAATGAGCAAAAAAAATTGCTTCAATGGTGCCACGGGATCGCCCGTGGATCAAACTGCAGGCCACTACACGTTGGCGGGTAAACAGGGTGGAGCTTCAATGGTGCCACGGGATCGCCCGTGGATCAAACTAGAACAATTGTATGTGGAGTTCGTGACTGCACGGCAGGCTTCAATGGTGCCACGGGATCGCCCGTGGATCAAACGCTGAATCCGCCGTGTTTGCGATAAAACTGGAATGTCTCGCTTCAATGGTGCCACGGGATCGCCCGTGGATCAAACCAGATGACTATATGCGCCAATCTCCTGATTGGGCAGTTCGCTTCAATGGTGCCACGGGATCGCCCGTGGATCAAACCGCAGGACCACTTTTTGCCCCAGGCTCTGCGTATGCTCGCTTCAATGGTGCCACGGGATCGCCCGTGGATCAAACCTCCGTTATCCTCGCATCTATGCTCACAGACTGCCCGCTTCAATGGTGCCACGGGATCGCCCGTGGATCAAACGTAACTTGACTTGTCGTTTGTCCGTTTGCTGTGGTGCTTCAATGGTGCTGTTTTTGTCAAGGTAGTTTTGAGCCACAGTGATCATTTTGAAAGTGAGCCACTTAGACAAGTGGAGGTTCCATTGTTGGGGTTCTACCCCATTCCCCTCGAGAGGGGAAAACGAATGTA
>Ga0080006_1153980_pt1 | contig 30908 bp, 23 predicted proteins | sample RS3BMetagenome_FD_69209 | JGI IMG/M metagenome (GOLD analysis project Ga0080006, IMG submission 69209) | Ferric oxide microbial mat and aquatic microbial communities from Rainbow Spring, Yellowstone National Park, USA - RS3B (SPADES... ...
TTCCGAGACTTGGATGACAAGGCCATCCGACGCGGAGTTTTCCACTCCGTCCCTAACCTGATCGCCGCCATCGAGGCCTACCTCAACGCCAACAACGACAGTCCTAGTGCCTTCGTGTGGACTGCCACCGCCGAGGAGATCCTGGTCAAGGTCCGCAGGGGCCGGGTGGCCCTTCAGGGAATCACCGCTTAAAACCGTGACACTACACTAGGTGGCTGGTGTAAATCGAGGTGCGGGGGAGTGTCGTAGGAGCGCATAGGCTGCGGCAACTTCCCCAGTGGCCCGCAGTGGGGATGGCGGATCTGGTGGTGCAGACGGGCGTGGCAGCGCCGCAGGCGCTCTGCTGCGCTGCTGCTGGGCAGCAGAGGGCTCCTGAACCGCTCTCAACCGCTCACCGCCGCCCAACCCTGCGGGGCTGCGTGCAGCCCCAGCACCGCCAACCGGGCGAGGTTGGTGGCGGCTGCCAGCAGGCTGAAATCGGCGTCAACTTTGACCCGGCCACGGACCCGGGCCCGCCCGCCACTTCCTCGCCTTGGATGGCTCTCCAGCCCTCCCACGCCCCTCCGCCGCGCCTGGTCGGTGGATTGGGGGTTAGACTGCAGCCGTGAGCCTCTTCGGGATTTGGGAAAGATTCGGACTGCAAGAGAATCCTTATAGTCAAGCCACGCTTGAAGCGGACGAGGTCGGCAATCGGCTCCTGGTCGGGCGCGACAGAGAAGTAGGGGTCTTGCAGTCGGCCATCGGCTCCGGTGGGAGCCATCCAACGGTGGAAGGTCCAATAGGCGCCGGAAAGAGCAGCCTGATCGCCGTCGCCGCCTATCGCATGACGCAGGCATGTATTTCTAAGGCCCGCCGAGAGTTGTATCTGCCCGTGCCGAAGTTTTTCCAAATACAGGCCGACCTGGATGACTTTGAGAGTCACGTCTATTTCTCCTTGGCTCAAACGCTCATACGCAACGTCCGAGTTTTTTCGGCCGTCGGTCTCGACGAGCCGAATGTTGGAGCTATCGGGAGGTGGCTGAACTCTCCCGACTACACACACGGCGGGGCCTCCGTCACGGTATTCGGCACCGGTGCCTCTGCGGACCGAGGCACGGAGCCCAACGAAACCCAAGGTTTCCTCCGTTCCGGCCTTCCAGAGTTGGTCCGACAGGAGCTTGACCGCTGCGTGCCGAAGGGGGCTGGTGGGATCATTTGCGTCGTCGACAACCTGGAGTTACTGCAATCGACCGGCAAAGCCCGGGACACCCTTGACGAACTACGAGATCGGCTCTTTAACATTCCTCAGCTGCGGTGGGTTCTCTGTGGCTCGCGTGGGATTGTCTCACGGGCCCGATCGGAGCGGCTTAGCGGAGTCTTCCAGGCACCTCTCGTGGTGGAGCCGCTTGCAGATTCGGCCGCCATCGAGGCAATAGAACGACGAATTGCCGAGTATGCGCTAGGAACCGCTGAAGCCCCTGTCACGCCACTGACCTTCGAGTATTTGTACAACGCCCTGCGCCGGAACCTTCGCGATGCTCTGAGCACCGCTCAGGAGTTCGCGCTCTGGCTCTATACCGAGACCATTCAACAGGAGCTCGCCATCCCAACCGAGGCGGACCGAAAAGCTCTGCTGGAAGGATGGCTTGCCAAGCGAGCGGCGGCGGCCCGCCGAGATGCCACTGGTGTGCAACCCCGCCAGTGGGAGTTCTTCGTTGACCTGTGTCAGGCCGGCGGCCGAATAGGCTCCTCCGTCTTCGGAGACTACGGATTCGCCAACCAACAGCAGTTCACGTCGGCTGTCACCGCTTTGGTACAGGCGAACTTAATGGTCCGTGAAACCGATCCTGATGATGGAACCAAGACGATCAACGCCGTGACCGCTCTTGGCTGGCTCGTCTTCTTCTTCCGGGACGACTCCAAGCACTAGCTCGGCAGTGGAAAATCGGAATCTGGTTATCGTCGATGGAGAGGTTTCGCCTTTGCGTTTGGCCGGAAGTGCGCCGGCCCGCTGGGCGTTCCCATGTGCCGGTCCGTGATTCGAGCAAGGTGAGAGGCGCAGAACGGCGCCGTCAGCACCCTTGGAGAGCACGCAGGCGCGGTGCCGAACCGGCGTTCTGCTCCTCGCTCCATGGCGTGGAAGCGAACTCCGATCGAGGGGTCGACCAGGGACAGGTGTGCAAGCTCTGTGGCGTAGGGCTGTGCGAGCCGCCCTCACCGGGTCGATCGTTGGTCACCGCTACCTGGAGGGTAGGAACTGGAGATCATGCGCTGGTTCGTATCGAAGCAGGCCAGCTCGCCGGGTGTCATGACGTGGCGGACGACGAAGGCTCGTTCTCCGAGGCGCCAGAGGCCTTCTCCTCTCAATGGCAGTTACAACCCCACCTGGTACACCTACAACGAGCTGAGCCAGATCAGTCCGCTGCCCCAGCAGGCGTGGGACAGGCTTTCCAGCTCGGGCCCCGACGGAAACTACGACACCACGGTGCCCGGGACCGCCACCAGCGGTGCCCTGGGAGTGGCGGCGTTTCTCAACCAGCAGTCCCAGGATCTTTCAACCTATGCCACCAACCCCTTGTGGCAGGTGGTTGACGGCCCCTTTCGCCTGAGCGAGTTCACCACCGACGGCTTCGTGAAGATGGTCCCCAACAAGGATTACTCAGGATCCCCGAAGCCCAGCATCAGTGCCTTTGAGGAGGAACCGTTCACATCGGACGCGGCCGAGTTCGATCAGCTCCGATCCGGAGCCGTCACCATCGGCTATCTCCCAAGCCAGTATCTTTCCCAAAAGGCAGCGCTGACCGGCCACGGCTACACCTACTCGCCCTGGTATGTCTTCGGCTTCTACGGATACCCCTACAACTTCAGCAATCCCACGATGGGCCCGGTTTTCCGCCAGCTCTACTTCCGCCAGGCCTTCCAATCGCTGATAGACCAGCGGCAGTGGATCTCCGCATTCCAGGACGGCGTGGGCACCGTCGACAACGGCCCCGTCCCCACCTACCCCGCTCACAACCCCGATGAGAGCCCGCTGGAGGCCAACGGCACCAAGGACGGGATGGTGTACCCCTACTCCCCGAACAGAGCGGTCAGCCTTCTGAAGGCCCATGGCTGGAAGGTGGTGCCGGGCGGCGCCACCACCTGCGCCAGGGCGGGGTCCGCCCCTGGCGATTGCGGCGCCGGGATCCCCGCCGGGCTGGCTCTCAAGGTGCAGGTCCTCTACGCCAGCGGCATCACCAGCATCGCCAACGAGATGCAGGCGATGCAGTCGACGATGCGCTCCCAAGCTGGCATCGAAGTGCAGTTGACCACCGGCACCTACAGCGACATCATCGGCACGGTTTTCGCAGGATGCACCCTGTCCGCCCCCTGCAGCAACTGGGAGATAGCCAACTGGGGTACGGGCTTCTCCTATGACCCCAACGTGCTCCCCACCGGCGGCGAGTACTTTGGTTCGGGCGCCCCGACCACCGCCGGCCTCCTGCCCGGATCAAAGGCCAACGCCATGATCCAGGCTGAGCACACGGCGCCCAACAAGGCGGCCGAGTTCAAGGACCTGTTCAACATGCAGGACTACATTGCTGAGCAGCTGCCGATGGTGTTCATGCCCAACGGGCCCTACCAGCTCACCCTTTACAAGAGCGACCTCAGGGGGGTTGTGCCGCAGGGCATCCTGAACGAGCTGAACCCAGAGTACTACCGCTTCTGATCCGCTCCTGCCGAACGGAGCGGGAGGTTCCCAGCCGCAGGCAGGGCCTCCCGCTCCAGGGCCGGATCCCTTCATCCAGCAGGAATCGACTCCGCCTGTGCCATGAAGTTGCGAAGGGTCGTCATGCAGAGCTCCCGCTCCTCGTAGAAGGGCATGTGAGAGCTCTTCTCGAACACCACCAGGGATGAGTTCTCGACCTCTCGGTGCATCAGCCTCATGTGATCCGGCGTGCACTCGTCGTGGCGTCCGGCCACAAACAGGGTTGGTACCCGGATCTCGTGGAGGCGGCCCAGGATGTCCCAGTCCTTGAGATTGCCCGTGACGTTGAAGTCGCTGCTTCCGACCATGGTCGAGTAGATCTCAGACCCCTGGCCTTGAAAGCATTTCTCCAGCCCCTCCGGCCAAGGCTCAACCCGGCAGATGTAGTGGTGAAACCAGACCGCTATCGCCCCCTTGTACTCGGGACAGTCGAGAAATCCGTTGGCCTCATGGTGGTCGATGGTCTGCCGGACCGCCTCCGGCAGCAGCCCCTTCAGCCGCTGGGTCTCCCTGCCCATGAGGGGCATGCTGGCCAGGCTGTTGGAGACGATCAGGCTTGCCAGCTGAGGCTGGCGTTCAAGCACGTACTGCTGCACCAGCATCCCTCCCCAGGAGTTCCCGAACAGGTGGTGCCTGGTCAGGTCGAGATGCTGGCGGACTGCGTCGACCTCCTCGAGCGAGCGCTCCATCGTCCATAGGGAACGGTCTGTCGGCCGGTCCGATCGCCCACACCCCAGCTGGTCCCAGAAGATCACCCGTCGCTGGTCTGCGAGATCCACGAGAGGGACCAGATAGTTGTGGGTAAACCCCGGTCCCCCGTGGGCAACCAGCAGAGGCGCCCGGTCTCCATCGCCGAAGGCTCGATACCAGACCCGTCCACCGGGCACGCTGATGAACCCCTCCTCGACTGGCTGGGTCAGGCTCATGCACCCTCCTCACATCGTCGGCTCATAGGCAGGAACTGAAGGCTGCCTGTGCTGCCGGCTGGCACAGTTGCAGCAGGGTAAAAGAGTACCCGGAAAGCCCCGGCCGATCTGGGATCAGCTCCAGGCCGGCTATGGGCCCCAGGGACCCCGGGCTGGGCGCCAGGTGGCCTGGGGCACCCGGGCGGGACCACAAAACGTCCTTCCAGGGACAGGGCGATCTTCCAAGGTCAGCCTGCCGATCCAGCCCGGTCAGACGGCACCCCTTCCGCGATGAAGGCCCCGACCACCCGCTCCAGAACGTCCAGCGGGACGCAGCCCATCTCCAGGACGGTGTCGTGAAAGGAGCGCAGGTCGAAGGCCGACCCCAGCGTGCGCTCCGCCCGCTGCCGAAGCTGCCGGATCGTCATCTCGCCGAGGTAGTAAGAGAGTGCCTGAGCCGGCCAGCTGATGTAGCGGTCGACCTCGGTGATGACCTCCTGCTCCGGCAGCAGGCTGTGGTCGCGCAGATAGTCGATGGCCCGCGACCGACTCCAGCCCATAGCGTGGATCCCTGTGTCCACGACCAGCCGCGCGGCGCGCCAGCTCTGGTATCCAAGCATTCCCAGGATGTCGGCCGGTCCTCGATAGACATCCATCTCTTGGCCCAGCCATTCGCAGTAGAGGGCCCAGCCCTCTCCGAAGGCGGAGAGGTAGGTGTGCCTGCGGAAATCCGGCAGGTCCTGGTCCTCCAGTGCCAGAGCCATCTGGAAGGCGTGGCCGGGCTCCGCCTCGTGGAGGGTGAGAGCGGCCAGATTGTAGATGGGCCGCTGCTCCAGGCGGTGGGTGTTGACCAGGTAGATCCCCGGCCCACCCCGCCCCGAGGTGTAGAAGGGCGCTATCTCGTCAGGGACTGGGCGGATCGTGAAGCGCGCCCGCGGCAGGCGGGTGAAGAAGCGCTCCAGAGCTCCGTCCACGACCTTGGCGATCCAGGCGGCGTGGGACAGCAGTTCCAGGGGGGTCCGGACATGGGAGCTCGGGATCTCGTCGAGAGCGGCCCTCACCGTCCTCCAGTCCTCCCCCAGGGAGTTGGCGGATGCGACCGCTATCATCCGCTCCTCCAGCTCGGCGACCTCGGCAAGGCCGATCTCGTGGATTTGCCTGGCGCTCAGTTCCAGAGTGGTGTTGCTCCTGATCAGCGCGTCGTAGTACGCCTCGCCATCGGGCAGGTCGCGCGCCGCGATCGTGGTCCGGCAGCCGGGAACGTACTCCTCGGTCACGAAGCGGTGGAGCTCAGCGAGGGCCGGCTGCACCATCTCCTGTATCACGGCGCTCGCCTCGTAGGCGAGCCCGGGGTTGAGCGCCACCATCCTCCTTCCCGAGGGCTTGGTGAATGGCTCGTACAGGGCGGTATCCTCGGGCGCTCGGTCGATCAGGGCGAGCAGGGATTGGGCGCGACCCTCAAGGCTCACCCGGGGTGGGGTGAAGCCGCGGCGAAGGCCCGAGCGCATCAGCTCGGTCTGCTGGCTAAGGTAGGCCGGGATGCCGCGCAGCTGCTCCACCCAGTTGCTGTAATCCTCCGGCCTGCGGAACTCTCGGCGGGCCGTGTAGGTGAGCTCCATCCAGAAGCTCGTGTCCGAGTTGAATGGCATCTCCTCCTGATGAAAGAGCTGGGACGAGATCAGGGACTCGAGTTGGGCCCGATACACGTCGAAGTCGATCTGGCGGGCCGGCGTCAGCTCCTCGCGAGGGATCCCACCCAGGGCACGGAGCGCCTCCCGCCAGCGTCCGAGGCGCGCCTCCTGACTGGCGGCGCCCACATCCGGCAGGAAGGGGGCAATCGGACGCTGGCTGTCCTCGGCGTCCGGCATCACCGTCTGGCGCCACGCCCATTCGTCGCTGTAAAGCGAGATCAGGCGGTCGCCCGCCGATTCCGAAGACATCTTTACGCTCATCTGCCCCCCAATGGACGGTTCTCATCAGACCTCGACAGCGAGCGGCCGAGGCGCCCTTCCTGGCCACCCCGCCCCCGGAGGATGCCGGCCCTGCCCTGCGAGCGCAGCCCACTTCGCAAGAACCCGCCGTTTCCCCAGGTCCCTTGCCCCGGCCAAACTCGTCAATCCTAGCCGGCCCGGGATCCCCGAGCCCGGCCCGAATGCACTTGGTCGGGCGGAGCGGCAGGTGATCGCAGAGCGCGGTCAGGAGTCCGGATTCCAAACCATCCCCGCCGGGCTGGCCGGGAGAATCTCAAGGGGCCCGGGAGTGGATGCCCTGCCATATCGTCTGGGGGCCAGGCCCGAGCGTCCCCGGGGCCCACTAGGTATGATCGGCAGGACAATGAAGCCTCCTGCCTTCTCTTACTGCCGTCCCACGTCGCTCGAGGAGGCACTTGTGATGCTCTCCGACAACGGTCCCGACGCCCGGGTCCTCGCCGGGGGCCAGAGCCTGATCCCCATGCTGAGCCTGAGGCTCGCCCGTCCCGGCCTGCTCGTGGACCTGGGGAGAGTGCCGGGGCTGGACAGAATCGAGCTGGGAGCTGGGTCGACCTTTGTCTCGTGCATGGTGCGGGAGGCTCAGGCCGAACGCTCCGAGGCGCTGCTGCGGCGAATCCCACTCCTGCGTGACACCCTCCCCCTGATCGGGCACGAGGCCATCCGCAACCGCGGCACCCTGGTGGGCAGCCTATGCCACGCGGACCCTGCCGCCGAACTGCCGGCGGTGGCGCTGGCGCTGGATGCCGTGGTCACCGCCCAGAGCGCCTCGAGAGGATCGCGCAGGATCGCGGCCCGCGACTTCTTCCTGGGGCCGTACACCACATCCCTGCAGGACGATGAACTGGTGACGGGAGTGGAGATGGCGGACCAGCCCCCGGGAGGTTCCTGCTTCCTGGAGATCTCCCGACGCCGGGGCGACTTCGCCATGGCGGGGTTGGCCGCACTTCTCGCCATCGAGGCGGGGAAGGTCCAGAGGCTCCGCCTCAGCTTCTGCGCCGTCGGCGACCGGCCCATCCTCTGGACGGAGCAGGAGCTCCAGGTGGCTGGGGCGGTGCTCAATGATGATCTCATTCAGCACCTGGCGGAGACGACCTCGGCTGCGCTCCGTCCCATCGCAGACGTGCATGGCAGCGCCGCCTATAAGAGGCAGGTGGCCGCGGTGCTGGTCCGCCGGGCCATCCGTCTCGCTCAGTTGAGGGCCGAGTCCGGACCCGACCCCGAGACGGGGAGCGGAGGGTGAGCACAGCGATGACGCAGGGGAGGCAGGAGATGTACGGGCCGGACCAGAAGGTCGATATCCAGCTGTCGGTGAACGGCATGCCCCGCCGCGGAGCGGCTGAGCCCCGCCGCACCCTGGCTGACTTTTTGCGTGACGATCTCGGGCTGACCGGGACTCACCTCGGCTGCGAGCACGGTGTCTGCGGGGCCTGCACGGTCCTGGTCGACGGCGAGCCTGCGCGGTCCTGCCTGATGCTCGCCGTCCAGGCCGAGGGACGCCAGGTGGTGACCATCGAGGGTCTCGCCGAGGAGGGCAAGATGGGCCCCCTGCAGGAGGCGATGTGGGAGGAGCACTCCTTTCAGTGCGGCTTCTGCACGCCCGGCATGCTGGTCCAGCTGAGCCATCTGCTCAAGACCAATCCCACCCCCACCGAGGCCGAGGTCCGAGCCTCCATCTCCGGCAATCTCTGCCGCTGCACCGGCTACGAGAGCATCGTCAGGGGCGCCATGGCGGTGACCCGCAGGCAGCCCGATGGGGACTGAGGCCGGGTCTGTGCCGGGGCGTCAGGGTGTTCCCGTGGGGGAGCGCTTCACCGGAAGCTCCGTCAAGCGGATGGAGGATCCCAGCCTGCTCACCGGGCACGCGTTCTTCGTGGCGGATGCCCGCCTCCCGGGAATGCTCCACGCGAGCTTCGTGCGCAGCCCGCTGCCCCACGCCAGGATCCTCCGCGTCGACGCAGCCCGCGCCCTCGAGGCGCCCGGCGTGGTGGCGGTGCTGGACGGCTGGGAGCTTGCCAAGCTGGCAGCGCCCCACGGGGTCACCGGCGAGTTGGGGCAGGCCAAGGATGGGCCCGACTTCAGCATCCTCGCCACCGACAAGGTGCGCCTGGTGGGCGACCCGGTGGTCCTGGTGGTCGCCGAGGACCGATATTTGGCCGAGGACGCCTGCGACCTGGTCGAAGTCGAATACGAGGAACTGCCCGCTCTGGCCAGCGCCGAGCAGGCGCTCGCTGCGGGTGCCGCCCTCGTCTTCGACGCCCTCCCGGGCAACCTGGTGTCAGCCGGCGAGCGGCAGGAATTCGGCGACGTCTCCCAGGCTTTTGCCAAGGCCGATCTGACCGTGGCGGCCCAGATTCGCCAGCACCGCCATCAGAACGTCCCCATGGAGGGGCGGGGCATCGTGGCGAGCTTCGACAAGGAGAGCGGCTCGCTGCTCGTAAATGCTGCCACCCAGGGCGTAAACGCAACCAGGGAGGCCCTCGCCGAGCAGCTGAGTCTACCGCAGGAGAAGGTCAGAGTTCAGGCCTTCGACATCGGCGGATCGTTCGGGCTCAAGTTCGGAGCCAGCAGGGAGGAGGTGGCGGTCTGCGCCGCCAGCATGGTGCTGGCACGGCCCGTCGCCTGGATAGAGGACCGCTACGAGAATCTGAGCGCCTCGGGCCAGGCTCGGGAGGAGAGCTTCCGGGCGGAGGCCGCCGTCACCAGCGAGGGCCGGGTGCTCGGGCTCAATGTGGAGATGCTCATCGACGCCGGCGCCTATCCGGGGCTGGCGGCAATGGTGGTGCCGACGGTCAGGGAGATGGTGCCAGGACCGTACCGCATGGAGGCCCTCGCCTTCCAGGCGACGGTGGCCGCCACCAACAAGGCGAGCTACGTCGCCTACCGGGGGCCGTGGGCATCGGAGACCTTTCTGCGCGAACGCCTGATGGACCTGATCGCCAAGGAGCTCGGGGTGGAGCCGCTGGAATTGCGTCTGCGCAACGTCGCCCACCGGGGGGAGAGCCCCTCGCGCATGGTCACCGGCCCGTCACTGGCCGGACTGACCACCAGGGAGTCCCTGGAACTCATGGCCGAGCTGGTGAACCTGCCCGAGTTCCGCCGTCGGCAGCAACGGGCGTTGGAGCGGGGACGCCATCTGGGCATCGGGTTTGCGACATTCATCGAGCCCGCTCCGGGACCCCGCGCTCTGGATAAGCCACCGGACCCCGATGAGATGGAGCACGTGCGGGTGGGGCTGGATGAGGACGGTCGTCTGCTGGTCTACACCGCGCAGATGCCCCATGGCCAGGGGCACCGCACCACCCTGGCCCAGATCGCCGCGGATCAGTTCGGAGTGGACCTGTCCCAGGTGACGGTCGTGGTCGGCGACACCGACTCGGCTCCTCCCGGGTTTGGGACCGGCGGCAGCCGCTCGGCCACCATGACCGGAGGAGCGACCCTGCATGCGGCCCGCCGCCTCAGGACCAAGGTGCTGGAGGTGGCGGGGCAGCTGGTGGATGTCAGCCCCGACCAGCTGGAGATCCGGCATGGTGAGATCTTCCAGGCCGGAGCGCCGGACGGCCTCCTCAGCGTCGCCGAGGTGGCCAGGGCGGCCGGGGACGGCTCCCAGCTGCCGGAGGGTGTCGACCGGGACCTGCAGGCCACCGCTGTCTTCGATGGAGGTGAGGGCGGCTGGTCGGGGGGCACCCACTGTGCCCTGGTCGAGGTGGACCGTGAGACCGGCCAGGTCGAGGTCCTGCGCTACCTCGTGGTTGAGGACTGCGGGGAGCTCATCAACCCGGCGGTTGTCGAGGGCCAGATCCGCGGTGGGGTTGCTCAGGGGATTGGAGCGGTTCTGTTGGAGCGCTCGGTGTACGACGAGAGCGGTCAGTTCCTCTCGGGAACCCTGATGGATTACCTCCTCCCCACCGCTCATGACATCCCCCCGATCGAGATCCACCACCTGCAGAGCGTCCTGCTGGATCAGGATGTCAATTTCCGCGGGGTTGGCGAGGGCGGGATGATCGCCGCTCCGGCCGCCGTCTGCAACGCGATCGCCGATGCCCTGGGCTCGCTGGGGGTGGAGATCAAGGAGCAGCACCTTCCCCCGGCCCGGATCCTGGAGCTGATCGCCGAGGCCCAGGGCTGAAGGCAGGCCGGCGCCCCTTGGCCCTCGGCCCTGCGGCGGAGTGCCCTTAGTGGGCGTGAGCTCGCTCGGGTTCGCAACCGACCTCGCCATCCTGAGGCTGTCGGGCTCCGAGGTGACAGATGAGGGCCCGATGGTGGTCGTCAGGACCACGAGCAACCCTGACTACTACTGGGGAAACTTCATTCTGGTCAAGCCGAGCGGGGAGCCCGGGGCGGCGGCGGCGTGGCTCGCCAGCTTCTCGCGGGAGTTCCCCAGCGCTCGACATGTTGCGATCGGGGTCGACGACGGCCCAGGAGCGCAGCGGGACCAGCCGGAGCTGGCCGCCGCGGGGCTGTCGCGCGAGATCGACAGTGTGCTCACGACCAAGCCGCCACTGCGCCTGACCGAACCCTCGCTCGCCGCCACCATGCGGCCCCTCAGCTCGCCGGGAGATTGGGAGCAGCAGCTCGACCTGCGGGTGGCCCTGGCCGCGGAGGGCAGCGTGGGCACCGAGGACCAGCTGCCATTCCTGATCCGCCAGGTCGGCCAGGAGCGCCGCCTCACGGATTCCGGGCGGGCCTGCTTTCTGGGAGCCTTTGTCGCCTCCAGACTCGTCGCCTGCCTAGGAATCGTTCGCCTGGATGACGGGATCTGCCGCTACCAGAACGTGGAAACCAGGATTGAGCACCGCCGCCAGGGGCTCGCCACAGCCCTGCTGGGCAGGGCCTGCGCGTGGGCATCGGAGCGGGCCCAGGTCGAGCAACTCGTCATCGTCGCCGATCCCGACGGTCCCGCCATCGGGCTCTACCGCGCCCTGGGCTTTGTGGACCAGGAGCGCCAGGTTAGGTGGCAGAAGGAGCCGGGCGGGAGCCGACCCGACCGCTGAGCGGCGCCGTCACTCCGCCGCGGGTGATTACCCGAGACGGCGGCCGCACGTTCTAGGCCCCCGCCCCTGCGGCCCCCTCGATGAGGTCGGCCGCCACCGACGCTGCTGGCGTCTCCAGGTGCAAAGCCGCCTGCAGCCTCTTTGCTCGATCCCCCATTCCCTGGTCGAGCACCGCTCCAAACCCGCTCTCAAGGGTCGCCTCGGTCAACCTGGCATAGGGGATGTGCTCCCCGACCGCCGGGTCCCTCATGCGTTCTCCCCAGAACGGCTGGTCCGCGAACACGGAGCAGACCAGAGCGGGAAGTCCAGCCCGCACTCCGGCGGCGGTGGTCCCCGCGCCGCCGTGATGCACCACGGCTCGGCAGAGCGGCAGCACCGCCTCGTGGTTGAGGGCTCCCGTCACCCGGATCAGCTCCGGGTCAACCGCGTGCCCGCCCGAGCCGAGGTTGGCCCAACCTCGGCTCACCAGACCCCGTACTCCGAGGCTCCGGCAGACCCGGGAGATCATGGCCAGAGTCTGCTCCCCGTCCGGCACGGGCATGGAGCCAAAGCCGAAGTAGACCGGAGGCCGCCCGGCTTTGATCCACTCCGACAGCTCGCGGTCGCAGCCACCGGCTCCGACCATAGCAGCGGCCCCGGCGTCGAGGGTCAGGAACCCAATGATCGGACGAAGTCGGGAGTAGTCCCGGAGCCGCGGCACCACGGATCCGCTGTAGGCCTGCAGCTCCAGCGCGCCTTGCCCGGCGAGGCGCTTGGAGGTGCGCCAGGACGTCGGTGGAATTCCCAACTCACGCCTGAACTGGCCGATGTCTGACCGTACTCGGCGCCACCACGCCCACTCGAACAGCAGCCCTGTGGCCAGGTTGAGCCAACCCGGAAGGCGCCGGGTCGTCACCAGGCAGTTGGGATATCCCCGGGTCGGGCGCAGGGGAGCGGTGTGCACCGCAACCACCGGCAGGCGCAGCGCCTCCCCGACGCACGCCACCCCGTCCTCGGTCAGAGGACCGGTGACCAGGAGGTCCACCCTGCCGCCCAGCGACAGGAGTTCGCGCCCAAGCCTTGGAAAGGCGTCGCGTCCGATACGGCTGAGGGCGTCCATGAAGGCCCTGACGTTGCCCGCAGCGAGCCAGCGTTGGCCCTCCTCTGACAGGAGCAATCGCTGCGTGTCCGGTCCGACCGCCTCGACCGCAAGCCCTGCCCCGGCGGCAAGGGCGACCAGGTTCGGGGGCACGCCCAGGATCACCTCATGGCCTCGCCGCCGCAGTTCCGCGCCCAGCGCAATCAGCGGCTGGACATCTCCTCGACTACCGGCCGTGACCAAAGCTACCCGGATGATCCCGCTCCTCAGATTGACGTCAGTGAGAGGCTTCCCACCCGAGCAGGCATGGTACGTTTTCCGGGCTGGGGCCGCCCCTAGAGCCCTCTATCCCAGAGCGCTCGCGCGATCTTCAGGCAAGGCATCGGCTGCACGGCAGGCCCGGTCGTGGCCGGACCGGCAGGAGCGTTTCGCCAACGCTTTCTGAAACGGGGCGGGTCGCCCGGAGGAACAGCTTCGCCGCGTCCAGCGGACTCGGAAACCCTTCCCAGCCAACTCAAAGCGAGTATCCGGGGCTGGGGTTTGCCAGCATGGGACGCTATGGCCGAGATCACCTCACGCCGAGGAGCGGGGCAACCGCGGTCTCGCTGGGCCAGCGGGTTTCCCCCGCAGGTGCTCCGCGAGTACGCACTGCTGGCGGACGGCGAGCGGGGGATCCTGGTCGGCCCACGGGGCGACTTCGCCTGGATGTGCGCCCCCCGCTGGGACTCTCCGGCGATCTTCTCCTCCCTGATCGGAGGTGGTGGCCTCTATGCGGTCTGCCCGGTGGACGAGCGCTTCGTGTGGGGCGGCCACTGCAGCGACGGCTCGCTGGTGTGGAACAGCAGGTGGATCACGGCATCGGGAATCATCGAGTGCACGGAGGCACTGGCAATGCCCGGCGATCCCGACAGGGCGGTTGTGCTGCGGCGGATTCGAGCGGTTCAGGGCCCCTGCGCGGTGCGGGTCGTCCTCGACCCCCGCGCTGACTTTGGCCGCCAGGGGATGAGCGAGCTACGACGCGATGGTTCTCTGTGGTCGGCCAGATGCGGGCACCACCATTTGCGCTGGCAGAGCCCACCTCGGATGCGCCGCGACTCCTCTGGCGCCCTGCAGGGGGTTGTCCGTGTCGAGGCGGGCGCCCACCTCGACACGGTCCTGGAGATATCCGCACGCCCCCTGCGAACGCCTCCCCCGGACCCCGGGGTCAGTTGGTCGAAGACCCGGGACGCGTGGCGCCACGCCGTCCCGGAGCTAGCCTCAACCATCGCGCCGCGCGACGCCAGGCACGCCTACACCGTTTTGCGCGGGATGACCAGCTCGGGTGGAGGGATGGTGGCGGCGGCCACCATGTCCCTGCCGGAGAGAGCGGAGCAGGGGCGCAACTACGACTATCGGTACGCCTGGATCAGGGACCAGTGCTATGCCGGCCGCGCCGCGGCCGTGTCCCAGCCCCTGCCCCTTCTCGACGAGGCCATCGCGTTCATCTCAGCGCGAATCATGGAGGACGGCCCGAACCTGAAGCCGGCCTACCGCGCCGATGGTGGTCGAGTTCCCGACGAGCGGCGTCTTAATCACCTGAGCGGATACCCGGGCGGCTCCGACAAGGTGGGCAACTGGGTGAACCGGCAGTTCCAGCTCGACTCCCTCGGCGAGGTCCTCCTCCTCCTGGCCACCGCGGGAGAGCACGACCACCTGACCGCCGAGCACTGGTCGACCGTCGAGACCACGGTCTCGGCAATCGGCAAGAGGTGGCAGGACCCGGATGCCGGGATCTGGGAGCTGGACGATCAGCACTGGGCCCACTCCCGCCTCACCTGCGTCGCCGGCCTGAAAGCGATCTCCCGTATCACCAGCGCCTCCGAGGGCGCCCCTTGGAACGCGCTCGCGGACTCCATCCTGGCGCAGGTCAGCCGAGATTGCCTCCATTCCACCGGACGCTGGCAGCGCGCCCCGGCGGATCCACGGGTCGACGCGGCGCTGCTCCTGCCCGCCGTGCGCGGGGCGGTGGCGCCAGACGACCCGCGCACCACGGCCACCCTGGACGCGGTCGCCAAGGAGCTGAGCAGCGACGGCTTCGTCTACAGGTTCCGCCAGGACCAGCGGCCGCTGGGTGAGGCGGAGGGGGCGTTCCTTCTCTGCGGCTTCATCATGTCTCTGAGCGAGCATCAGCAAGGTCACCCGGTCCAGGCGAGGTCCTGGTTTGAGCGCAATCGGTCCGCCTGCGGCCCTCCCGGCCTGCTCACGGAGGAGTTCAGCGTCAGCCAGCGGCAGCTGCGGGGCAACCTGCCCCAGGCCTTCGTCCACGCTCTGCTTCTGGAGAGTGCGGACCGCCTGGCCGAGCATTAGCCGCAAACCTCAGCGCCGGGCCCGGGCAGGCGAGCCCTCTGCGCCCGCCGGAAGAGACGAGGGCGGCTTCAAGCCTCGGTCAGGGGGCCGGCTGCTCCAGCAGGCTGGTCCGCTCGTTCAGTGGGTAATCGAAGCGCAGGACCTCAAATGGGCGGCTCTGAACCCACTCCAGGAAGGTCACGTGCAGGGGGTGTGTCAGATAGGCTTCCAGCGCAGCTGAATCCGAGAACTCTGTCAGAAGACCGAACTGGTACCCGTCAGCCCTGCCGCCGGTCTCCTGGCCGAACCGCAGGCGCCGAAGGCCGGGTATGGCGCCCACCCAGCGGCGTATCTGGTGGCGCATCTCCTCCTCCAACCCCGGATCCGGTGGCCCTGGCAGGCGGAAGAGCACCAGGTGTTGAATCGGCTCAGCCATCGTCCTCACCTCAGAAGAACTCGAAGTACTCATGCTGCTCCCAGTCGGTGACGGTGCTGAGGAAGCGGGCGACCTCGGCTCGCTTCATCATGATCACGTAGTCGACTATCTCCCTCCCCAGCGATGTGCGGTAGAACGAATCCCGGTCCAGGGCGTCAACCGCCTCCCACAAGGAGGCGGGCAGAATCGGCGCGTCCTGGGTGTAGGGATCTGCCGTCACCATCTCCGGCGGAACCAGCTCCCGGCGGATGCCATCGAGACCGGCCGCGATGTTGGCCGCCATGTAGAGGTAGGGATTGGCGGCGGGCTCTCCGAGGCGATTCTCCAGATGGGCCCCGACGTCTCCCGGCTGCCCCTGGACCCGCAGCATCGCCCCCCTGTTCTCCACCGCCCAGGTGACCCTGTCGGGAGCGAACGAGTACGGGCGAAAGCGCTTGAATCCATTGATGGTGGGCGTGGAGAAGACCGTCATCGGCACCGCGTGTTCCAGGATCCCGGCCGCGAACTGCCTTCCGACCGGGGAGAGAATCTGGTCTGGCGCTCCTCTGAAGGCGCTCTCTCCGCCGTTCAGGCTGCGCAGCGACTCGTGCAGATGCCAGCCGCTGGATGACACGTTCGGCAGCAGCGGCCGGCTCATGAAGGTCGCGTGGTAGCCACGGTCATGGCACACCTGCTTGATGGCCGACCGCATCAGGATCATCGCGTCGGCGGGGTCCAGCCCCACCATGGGGTCGAAGGTTATCTCAGTCTGCCCCGGCCCCCACTCATCCTCAATGCTGCGCAACGGCAGCCCCAGCGCCTCTAGGCTGTCGCGAATCGGGTCGAGGATCTCGCTCAGCTGGGCCAGGCGCACCTCCGAGAGGTACTGGTAGCCCTGAGCGACCACACTCACCGGCGGGGCGGCCGGCGGCCAGCCCGTCTCCTCAGGTCTGATCTTGGTCCACTCCCTGCGGGTTATGTAGAACTCAACCTCAAGTCCGGCGACGTACTCAAAGCCCATCTCCCTGGCCTGCTCCAACTGCCGGCGCATGACCAGACGGGTCGACAGGGGGACCTCCTTGCCGTTGCCGAAATACATGTCACAGAGGACCCAGCCTGTGCGGTCGGCCCAGGGAAGCACCCTGAAGGTGGTCGGGTCCGGCACCAGCACCACGTCGGGAAACCCCGTGAGCTCGGGGATGCCGAGCCCCCCGCCCTCTGCGAACAGCGGGGGGAACACATGGTTCGCCGTATCCATGCTGAGGAGAGCCCCGGAGAAGTCCATGCCGTTGCGCTGGGTCAGCAAATAGTCGTGCGCGGAGAGGAACTTGCCCCGCAGAGCCCCGTGCTGGTCCGCCCACATCACCCGCACCGTGCGCAGCTCCTGGTCCGAGATGGTGGCCCGGGCCCGTTCGGCCGCCTCCAGCTGGGCCTCCGAGTGCAGCCCGTGTTCCATCACGAATCCCGTCTTGCCCATGGCCAGATCCCGAGACGAAACTGTGCCCATCCTTACCTCCTCTGCGCTGAACCGGTCGCGTTGCCGCTGCCTGCGGGGTCCCGGATGGGAACCGGGCCCGGAAGGGGCCCGGCGCCTGCTGCAACCCCGTGCGCAATGGCCACCGGAATCACCTCGGCCGGCATCACCCGGCGGCGCTCGACGGCCTCTGGAAAGCAGAGGTCGAAGAGCGCCCCATCATTCGAGTGCAAACCCGTGGTGGCGACCTCCGCCTCCCCGAGGCGAAACCGCCAAACCGGGTTGGCCGGCGCCCCGTGGTAGATGAGGGGATCCCCGGCCGCCGGCAGAAATCCCAGATTGGCGCTTCCCCCCAGCTCCCGGTGGGTTTCCACAAGCGCCTCTTTCGAAGAAGCACCCTCGCGCATCAGGCTCGCGAAGAGCTGAAATCCAACCTCGCTGTCGGCCTTACCGAGGAGCCGGCCGGCAAAACGGTCCCTCATCTCATCAGCCTTTTCGAACCACCCGTTGTGGGCCAAGGCCCACGTCCTCTGCCGATCGCTGAAGGGCTGGGTGTCCGCGAGCTGGATGGTGCTGAGCTGCGAGGGGCGGCGCAGATGGATCAGAAAGTGGGTCGACCTCACCAGGGAAAGCTCCTGTTTGCCCTGGACGTCCTCATCGAGGCTGCCCGGGAAGCGGTGCTCGCAAACCAGACCCCCATCTCTCCAGGCCATTCCCCAGCCGAACCCCGCAAGACCAAAGCGCTCCAGCCTGGCGGCCCAGTCAAGAACGGTAGGTGCGGGTTCCGGCTTTGGCCAGGCCGCCAGCAGAATCTCACACACCGTTGCCAGCCCTCACCACCCCTCTCCGCACCCGCACTCTCAGCTCGCTCGCGAGGACGCCGCCTCAGCGGACATGGACTCCGCGAGCTCCAGGTCAAAGGCCTTGGAGGACGCCTCCCCCAAGCAGATGAGGGTCTCCGTCCGGTGCACCCCCGGCACCTTCCACAGCCCGTCGAACAAACACCGCCGCAAATGATCCTGGTCGCGCACCCGCAGTCGCACCAGGAGGTCGTAGGAGCCCGTCACCACCTCCACCTGCTCCACCTCGGGAAGTTTCAGCAGCGCCCCCACCGTCTCCTGCTGCTCCCACCCCTGGACCCCGGTCACGGACACATACGCGTTGAGCCCATATCCCAGGCGGCTCCAGTCGACCACCGCGCGGTAGCCGCCGATCACGCCGCTCCGCTCCATCCTGTTCATGCGCTCAGCCACCGCGGGAGCGGACATGCCGACCGCCGCCGCAATGCCCCGCACCGAACTGCGTGCATCCCGCAGGAGGTGGATCAGGATCGCCAGGTCGGTGGCGTCCAGGGCGGCGCGGCCAGGGCGCTCGATGTTTTCCTCAGACGCCACGGTCTTGCCGTTGTTAAGGTGCCCAGCCGTCCGTGCTGTCATTTCGCGTGCTCGTCCGACATATCTACCCTCACATCATAATCGCCGCTGATATAATCGCGTGTGGTGTGGCCCCGAGTCAGGAAGCCTGGCCCCGGCGGCTGATACAAGATGGCGGCCCGCGTCGCGGCCCCACAACCAGGGGGAAAATACCATGAGTCTGGCGGACCAGTACTTCACCCAGGCTGGTTCCGGTCGGGCCCCGACCGCGCCGGGCCGGTTCGTCGACCTGAAGGGCTCGGCGGACAAGGTCCAATTCCTCGAGGGCCTGGAGTTCCGCTACCTCCTCGGGGAGAGCACCATGCTGATGGCGGTTCACTTCGACCCGCACACCGAGGCTCCCTCGCACGTCCACGATGAGGAGCAGATAACCCTGGTCGTGGAGGGGGAGTTGGAGTTCGAGTTCGAGACAGAAACCAGAATCCTCAGGCCGGGAGAGGTCGCCGTCATCCCCGCCAACGTCCGCCACGCCGCCAGGACCAAGGACGTGCCCTGCCTGGAATACGACGTCTTCAACCCCCCTCGCCAGGCTCTTTTGGATCTGGCCGACCGGGCCAGAAAGGCCAGGGAGCAGTAGGTTTTGGACCTTCAGCTGAGGGGCAGGCGCGCCCTGGTCACCGGGGGATCCAAGGGGATCGGGTTTGCGATCGCGGAGAGTCTGCTGGCGGAGGGAGCCGCGGTCGCGATCTGCGCTCGCAACCAGGAGGAGGTGGCCTCAGCGGCGGAGCGGCTCGGGAAAAACGGTGCCCACGTGCTGGGCAGGAAGGCCGATGTGACTGATCCAGAGCAGGTTGAGACATTCATCTCAAGCTCGGTCGCGGCCCTCGGCGGCCTGGAGATCCTGGTCAACAACGCCGGGCGCGCCCATCCGGGTGACTTCTCCTCGCTGACCGACCGAGACTTTCACGAGGATCTGGAGGTGAAGCTCTTCTCCCAGATCCGCTGCACCAGGGCGGCCCTACCCCACCTGCGCAGCGCCCGCGGGCCGGTCATCATCAACATCAACGCGATCTATGGCCGTCAGGTCGACCCCGCCTTCTTCGCAACCACGGTGGACAGGGCCGCCTGCCTGGCCCTCAGCAAGGCCCTGGCCATGGAGCTCGGCCCGGAGGGCATCCGGGTCAACAGCGTGAACATCGGCTTCGTGCGCACGCCGCAGTGGGACGCGATCCACCAGCGCAGGGCCCCGGAGATGAGCCAGGCCGAGTTCTTTTCCAGGACGGTGAGTGGGGAGGTGCCCCTGGGGCGTTTCGGGGAGCCCGAGGAGGTGGCGGGCCTGGTTGCCTTTCTGGCCAGTCCCCACGCCAGCTACATAACCGGCGCATCCATAGATGTGGGCGGGGGTATGGGGAGGTACGTTTGAGCAACCGGGGCGACGTCGTCTATTTCCAAGGGGCGTTCACGGACCGCGAGCAGGCGAGGGTGCCGATCTCAACCCATGCCTTCAACTACGGAACCGGCTGTTTCGAAGGGGTGCGCGCCTACTGGAACAGTTCCAAGGAGGAGCTGCATGTGATCCGGCTCCAGGACCACATGCAGCGGCTGCTCCGGTCCGCGCGAATCCTCCACCTGGAGCCCGACCCAACTCTCGACCGGGAGAGGATGGGGGCCATAGTGGTGGATCTGCTGAAGAGAAACGGCTATCGCGAGGACGTCTACATCCGGCCCATCATCTACAAGTCCGGCGCCACCATCAAGGTGACCTTGAGTGGGATCGCCACGGACTTCTGCTGCTTCACCGAACCCTTCGGGGACTACGTGGACATCCAGCACGGCCTGCGGGTGATGATCTCGGCCTGGCGACGGATCGACGACAACGCGATCCCCTCCCGCGCCAAGCCCACGGGCGCCTACCTCAACGCGGCCCTGGCATCGGATGAGGCCCGAGCTCGAGGCTTCGATGAGGCCATTCTGCTCACCGGCGACGGACACCTCTCGGAGGCGTCATCCTCCAACATCTTTCTGGTCCGCGACGGAGTCCTGATCACCCCCCAGGCCACCGACGACGTCCTGGTGGGCATCACCCGGGATTGCATCCTGGTGCTGGCCCAGGAAATGGGTTTGCCGGTGGAGGTCAGGCGGGTCGACCGCAGTGAGCTCCTGGCCGCGGATGAGGCCTTTCTCGCGGGCACGGGGGTCCAGCTGGCACCGATATCGAGCGTGGACGGACGCGATCTCGGTGGCGGCCGCGTGGGAGAAGTGACCATGGAACTTCAGCGGCGCTACCTACGAATCGTGCGGGGCGAGGTCGAAGAGCATGCCGCCTGGCGGACGACTGTTCCCGCTGCGGCGGGCGAGCCGCTCCCGGCACGGGCCAGCTGAGGTGGCCACGGGCATCCTCCGGTCACCCGGGCCCGCTCGGGCGTCCGGCCGATCGAAGAGTCGCGCACGCCTCTTGGGGCAGGCGCCGGCTTGGTGCCAGACGGCAAACGGTTTCAGGCCCGCTGGGCCCAGGGAACGTCTCCTCAAGCAGATCACCGGGGCGGAGTCCCACTCCGCCGCGGGCTGCTCGGGAACTCCTTCCAGCCGCGCTCAGCGCCGGATCGCCCGCCAGGAATCGGGTCCACATGAGCCGCTCGCTTTGGTCGACCTGGTGAGCGCGTGCGGCCACTTCGGCCGCAGCCTGAAGCAGGAGTGCGATCCGGTAGTCCCGGCGGCCCAGGGCGGGCGCGGCTGATGGCTGAGAGCCCGAGGCCGCTCCACCAGCCACGCAGCGCACCAGGCAGCAAGGGAGGCCACCTGTGATCGACAGCCACTGTCACCCCATCGCCGAGGCCGGCGGGTCTCTCGACCTCTCCTCGATCCACGTGCAGCTGCCGGCCAATGACTGGGAGCGCTCCGAGCGCACCAGGACCAGTCCCTCCCGTCTGAGCCAGGAGCTGATGGCGGTCCGGCTCGCCCGCCATCTGGGGTGCGCCGTGGAGGAGGTTGGTTCGGCCCGCCAGGAGGCGAGCCGGGACTGGCCGGCATATGTCCGCAACCTGTTCTCGGCCGCCGGCCTCACGGGGCTGGTGCTGGACCCAGGCTGGGACCTGGCAGCGACCACGGCCGCCGCGGATAAGTTCTCGGCGATGATCGGCCTCCCGGTGCGCCCCATCCTGCGGCTGGAGCCGATCATCGACCGCCTCATCGCCGATGGTGCGGGAGCCAAGGAGATACAGCTTCAGGTGGACGAGGCGATGGCCTCCGCTCCAGCCAGCGGATACTTCGGGTTCAAGACGATCATCGCCTACCGCACCGGGCTTTCCGTTGACCCCGCGGCGACACTCCAGCAGGCCGACGAGTCGCTGCGCTCAGGCCAGGACCTGCCCGTGCGCCGGCGCGGCAAGGCTCTGCGCGACATGCTCCTGCGGCGGGCGCTGGGCATTGCCGGCGAGCTGGGACTTCCATTCCAGATCCACACCGGATACGGGGACTCGGACATCCGCCTGTTGGAGGCCAATCCGATCCTGCTGGAGGAGTTGCTGCGCACCCCGGAAGGGCGCGCGGGGACGATCCTCCTGATTCACGGATCCTATCCATGGCACGACGAGCTCGCCTATCTCACGGTCGCCAAGACCAATGTCTATGCGGAACTGTCTCAGTTCAACATTTTCTCCCCCGCCACCATCGCGGACCGTATGGAGAGGATTCTGGAATTCGCGCCCACGGCCAAGGTCCTCTGCGGCACCGACGGCCACGGGGCGCCTGAGACCTACTGGTTCGGAGCCCTCCTGATTCAGGAGGCCTGGAATGAGGTGAGGGCCCGCTTCGCCGCTGCGGGAGCCAGGCCCGCCTGGCTTCAGCAGGTGCAGCAGGCGATCTTCGAGGAGAACGCCGCCCGGATCTACCGCTTCTAGGAGGCGGCCATCCCCGGGCCGTTTGCAGCGGGAGCGTCCCCGGCCGATTCACGAGGGATCCGCCCCAGCATGTGGAACTCCTCATTGGGCTCGATCTGGAACGCCAGGGCCAGGCGGTTCGACAGAGAGAAGAAGGCGACGATCGCCGCTATGTCCCAGAGATCCTCATTGGTGAAGCCGGCGGCCCGCAGCGCGGCATGGTCCTGATCTCCCACCTCCTCTGGGCGGGTCGAGAGCTTGACGGCATACTCCAGCATCGCATGCTGCCTCTCAGTGACCGGGGCCAGGCGGTGATTGACCGCGACCAGGTCTGCGATTCTGGGGTCGCGAGCCCTGACCCGGAGAATCGCCCCGTGGGCCACCACGCAGTAGGTGCAGCTCCTGGTGGCGCTGGTCGCGACCACGATCATCTCGCGCTCAGCCTTGCTCAGTCCGCCCGGGCGCTCCATCACCGCGTCGTGATACGCCATGAAGGCACGCAGCTCGTCGGGGCGGTGGGCCAGGGCCAAGAACACGTTGGGCACAAACCCCGTCTTGGCGGCGATCTCGCGGATCCGGGCCGCCAGATCCTCGGGCAGGCTCTCCAGCTCCGGGATCGGATAGCGGCTGATCATCTCCCAGTGCCCCCGACATCAGCCCCGGCCATGGCAACCAGCCCGCGCACCGCCACCTCAGATCCCCTTTCACTCATCTCGCCTCCCCTGCCCCGCCGGCCACTCCAGGTCCGCCCCCGACCAGCGCTCATCAGCTCGAGCCCAGTCCCTGGTCGGTTCCGCTATCCGCAACGGATCGAGCGCACCCCGGGGTGGACCACGCGGCTGCCAGCCTGCTCATCCGCCCGCCTCAATTCCTTCTAGTTCGAAGGGATGTTTGCCTCTGAAGTCCGCGGCCACAGCCTCCATGGTGGACCAGGTGACCCCCTGGTGAGCGGTGATGTACTGGATGAGCCGTTCCAGCATGAGCAACACCTGCGGCCGGCCGCTAACATCCGGGTGGATGGTGAGGGGGAAGACCGCGTAGTCCATCTCCCGGTACACCCAGTCGAACTGGTCCCGCCAGAGTTGCTCCATGTCGCGGGGATTCACGAAGCCGTGGCTGTTGGGCGACTGCTTGATGAACATCATCGGCGGCAGGTCGTCCAGGTACCAGTTGGCCGCTATCTCCACCAGGTCGACTCTCGATCCCCGCCGCAGGGGGTGCATCCAGGAACTGGCCGGGCGCCCGTAGTCAATGTTGGTCCAGCTGTCGTCGACCCGGGCGTAGAACGGCAGAAAGTCGTGATACCCCTGGCTGTTGTCGTAGAGGAAGCCTCGCTGCAGCAGGAGCTCGGCCGTCTGCCGTGACATCTCCCACCAGGGAGCCACATAGCCGCGGGGCCGCCGCCCGCTCACCCGCTCGATGAGCTCGACACAGCGGTCCAGCACGTCCGCCTCCTGGGAGGGGCTCATCGCCACCGGATTCTCGTGGGAATACCCGTGGGCGCCTATCTCATGCCCCGCGGCCACCACCTGGGCCACCTGGTTGGGGAAGGTCTCTATGGAGTGCCCCGGGATGAACCAGGTGGTCGGCATCGCCATCCTGTCGAAGAGGGTCAGCAGCCTGGGGATGCCGACCTCCCCCGCGAACATCCCTCTTTGGATGTCCGATGGAGAATCCTGGCCGCCGTAGGACCCCAGCCAGCCGGCGACTGCGTCCACATGGATCCCGATCGCGCAACGGATGTCCTTGGTCACAGGATCAGGATAGGCCCGCTGGGCCATCGCGCAGCGGTGGCCGCGACTCGACCGCGCCTGTCGCTCACGCGAGCGCGGGGTCCTCTGTGATCGAGGTCCCGGTCCAGTGGATGCCACTCCAGTAGCCCAGGTAGTAGAAACCCAGGGCGACCACCGCAAAGATCACCGAGTCGTATGGGAACGGCAGGATGTTCCGGCCGCCAAAAGCGGATCCTCCGAGGAAGGAAAGCAGCGCTATCACCCCAAGGTAGGCGGGCATCCAGGCGCCGTAGACGATGTCCTGCCTGGTGATGGGCCTGGTCCTACGGTAGAACCCGAGCAGCAACAGGCCCACGACCACCGATGGGATGAGGATGCGGATGGCGGTCCAACCAGACCAGTAGACCATCAGGCTCGCCACCACAAAGGCCAGCGGGCCGAGAACCTTGAGGTAGGGCATCCGGTAGGGCCTCGGCTCATCGGGGTGGCGATGGCGAAAGATGGCGCAGGCCAGCGGCCCGGGCGCGTACGACAGGACCAGGGCACTCGCCACCAGGGGGAAGAGGCTGGAGAACGCCGGCAGCAGAATCAGGTAGACAGCCACCACGATGAGCACCAAGATGAGCGAGACCATGGGAATTCCCTGGATGCTCATGCGGGCGAAGATGGGCGGCAGGTAGTTGTCGTAGCGCGCCATGGTCTGGCCGACGCGGGCAGCTCCCCCGGAGTAGATGTAGCCGTCCTTGAAGGAGGCGATGAGGGTGGTGACGATCGCGATCAGGCCGATGGTCACAAGTCCGGCACCGTTGGCCACGGTCACGAAGGGGAATTCCAAGCCGCTCAGGGAGCCCCAGGCTCCACTCGAGAGTTTCATGGCGTGCCAGTTGATCGCTCCGACGTACGTGAAGCTCTCCAAGGCGAAGAGCACAAGCACGATGAACATGGTGAGAAAGACCGCCTTGGGGATCGTCTTGCCGGGCTCCCTGACCTCTTCGGCATAGTCGATCGGCTGGCGGAATCCGCCATAACCGTAGACCGTGGCGGTCACAGCCAGGAGCAGACCGCTGGCCCCGGCCGGGAACAGCCCGTGGAAGCTGGTGAAGTTCGAGGCATGGAAATGCGTCGCCAGCAGCAGCATGATCACCACCAGGCCGAGGATGGTGAAGATGGTCAGCGCGTTGTTGATCTCGCCCATGTAGCGGATGCGCAGACTGTTGATCACCAGCATCGAGAGCAGCACGATGAAGGCGATGGCGATCCCGAGCCAGGTGAGGGTCCCGTTGGCGAAGAGAGCGGGAAACCAGTAGCTAAGGTATTCGACGAAGGCGACGATGATGGATGGCACAGCCAGCGCATAACCGATGAAGGCACCCCAGCCGTTCAGCACCCCCACCACCGGCCCGCTCGCCCTGGCCGGGTAGTAGGCGACCCCGCCTGCCCTCGGCCACATTGTCCCGAGCTCGATGTAGGACATCGCCAGCACCAGGATCATCGCGAAGGCGATCACCCACGAGAAGATGCCCGCCGGTCCGGCGAGCCCGAGGACCGAGACCGGTGTGAAACCGACGGCTGGCCCCAGGATCGCCCCCGTGGCCAGGAACACCACCGACCAGAGCCCAAGATCCTTCTTGTACCGGCGGGTGGGCTCCGCGACCTCCTCCGGAATCCCCAACACCTGTTCAGCCACGACCTCCCCTCCCTGCGCACCGGGCGGAACAACCCCGTACGACCGCTCCCTGCGGTGGGACGACGGCTCCAGCCGGACGGGGAACTCCGCGCGCGAGAATAGCTCAGCCCAGGCTTAACGTCAAGTGTTATCCCCATACGGGCTGCATCCGCTTCCTCAGCAGCCGCGTTCTGGGCGACTATATAAGGAGATGGCGGGCGGCGGCATTAGGTGGTTGCCCCATCTGGCCGGCTCCGCCACCATGGCCCTGGTCTCGGCAAAGGCTCGTGGTCCGCGGATCGGCCGGCGTGCCGAGGGCCAGGAGGAACTGACCACTGGCGGCCACCAAACCTGACCCGTGGCGGCCAGGCGCCAGGATCAACTTCCCGCACTTCGAGGAAGGACCTGTGTCGGGGCAGCTTTCGGCTGACGTGATCACTCCATCTCCACTCCTTTCTTGGACGCCTTCCCGGGACGGTCACGGTCCCTCTCTGGGAGGACGCATCCGGCGGGGCGGCGGGCCATGCCAAACCGGAGCGGTGCTGGGGACGCCATCACGGGGGATCGTGGCCTGCTGTTGCTGGGCACCCTCTGGGACGGCGCCGTGATCCCGGTTCCAACGCGCCGCGCCGACCACGCCGTTTCTTGCGACCCCACTGTCGCACGGCCCGCTGCCCTGGCAACCGGACCGTAGCGGCTCGCCAGCTGATGCACCAACATGCCCGGCTAGCGTCCCTGCGGCGGGCCCGCCTCCACAAGCTGACCACCGGCCGAGTCCCAGGGCCGGATCGTCAGAGATGCTGTGGCTTCGGAACTGTCAGGGCGAAGACGTCGGTCTCGGAGCGGATCTACCGCTGCCCGAGCTGTGGCGTGGTCCTGGAACGAGACCTCTTACGCCGAGCCCAACCTCGCCCGGTGGGCCCACCTGGCCCCCAGCCCGTGCGGCGGTGACGCCAACCGCCTTCTGAGCCGACCGCGGCCGGGCTCTGCCCGGTGGCTGCGAAGCACGAACTCGGCACAGCCCCGGAGCCCACAAGCTCGAAAAGTGGTCCTCCGGCCCAGCCGCATTTGTCAAAGTTTGGGGAGCGGAACTCCGCCCCCAGCTCAGAGACTGGCGGCCGCGGCGGCACGGCTGACCCGCTCGAGGTTGGTTACGGCACCGGTCCCGCGACCGCTCAGTTCCTGCTGGAATGGCCCAGGGCGCGCAGGTCCGCCTGAGCGGTGGGCCACTGCTGGGGGGCCGCATTGTCTTGGGAGATGGCGGGCGCCCCCTCCGCCACAGGTTCATAGAGCGCCAGGGTGAAACGCAGGAGGGCGACCAGCATGAGGGCGCCACCGATCGTGTGCGCCTCGATCACCCCTATGGAGAACCCGGTGAACCAGATGCTGAGTCCCAGAGCGCCCTGGGCCATCACCAAAATGAAGGCCAGTAGCAGCCGCCGCTGGGCCACGGCCGGGGCCCCGGTGGCGCGCAGCAGCACCAGGGTGCCGGCGACGAACCCGAACAGCACCAAGCCACTGGAACCGTGGATCTGGACCACACTGAGCAGGGTGAAGTGGAATCTTGGCGTGCCAGGATTTCCGCTGTGCGGCCCGGTTCCGGTAACCACCGTCCCCATGACGACGGTCACCCAGAACAGGACAGCCAGAATTCTGGCGGAGGCCAGCACCGGCCGGGAAACCACGGGCCGCATCATCGGCAGCCCCAGTTTCCCGCCATATCTCGGCCTTGGGGTGGTGGCCAGCCAGTGCACGACCACGGCCACGGAGAGGAGCAAAAAGGAGAGGACAAGATGGGCTGCCACCAGGACCGGGGCCAGCTTGAGCAGGACGGTGACGCCCCCCAGCACGGCCTCACCGATGTAACCGAGGACCAGCGCCAGGGACAACCACACGAGCTCCCTCCGCCGCACCTCAGCCAGGATGGCCCCCAGCACCAGCATCGCGATCAGAGCCCCGACCACGAGGATGATGCAGCGGTTCGTGAATTCGACCAGAGAATGGTAGGAGCCGGTTGACGCGATGTCGGCGGCGGTGCACTTGGGCCAGGTGGGACACCCAAGGCCGGATTCCGAGAGCCTGACCCAGGCCCCGGTTCCCACCAAACCGACTATGGCCACGACCGTCGCCAGGCTGATGGCACGAAAGGCCCTCTCGCTAACGACCGGCAGCTTCACAAACGCCTCCTTGTCCTCACGTCCACCCCCGACCGGTAAAAGCTTACGCGGCCGCCTGCGGGGTCGGAGTCCAGGGTCCGAGCAACAAGATCCTCAGCCTCCCATTTGGCCTGGGGCCGCCACCCCGGCGCCAGCTTCTGGCGCCGGCCAGCCCGCCCGGGCTTCGCCGTCTTGCTACCCGCGCGTGGGCCCCGGGGGACCACAGCATGGAGCAGCCCGAAGCATGGAGCAGCCGAAGAGGCTCCGTCAATCCCAGGCCCCGGCGACTTGGCCCTCAAGGTGGCCAGCCAGGGTAGTTGCGATGGGTAGGACAGTGGTGGCCCGCCAAGGGCACGGGCTGCCTCACCGCAGGATGGCTGGGCTCACGCCTCCCGCCGCACTTGGTCCCTGCGGAAGCTTGAGCCGAAGAGGGTGAGAGCCGGGCTTGCGTGAGAACAACATCGGGTCATGGGGGCACTCAAGATCACAGCGACCCCCAACGCACCCGCGTGAGCGGCCAGCTCAACCCAGCAGAGTGACCAACCAGAACTGGGCTTGGGCGCCACGCCTTCAACCGGCGCAATCCGCCTGCACCAGATTTCCCGGGCCCCCGGCACTGCTCACCACCATCGGCCGGGCAAAACCAGCGCCTCAGGCTTGGAGCGCACAGCCACCAGGAAGGTCCGCTGACGGCCGGGTCTGCCCGCTCGCGGATGTTCTACTGGAGCACTGGCTGGATCCGGCCTGAGCGGCATCCGGCAAGACCGGGTCCAGCAGCCACTGCAACTCCAGGAGCAGTAGATCAAGGGCGGCGGGCTGTAGCGCATAGCACCGCCACTGGCCCTCACGCCGCTCGCCAACCAACCCAGCCCCCATCAGAACGTGGAGATGATGGGAGGCAAGAGCGGTCGTGACTCCCGCCTCCTGGGCCAAAACCGAGACGCACTCCTCGTGGCGACGCAGTGCAGATACCAAACGACGCCGCACCGGGTCGCCCAGAGCGCGAATGGCCAGGGTGGTCCAATCGTCTCGGGCAAGGGGGGGCTTCACGAGCTAAGCCTACTTCGTCCCGACATCGCCTGCAGCCGGCGGTGATCCAGCACCCAGCCAGCCTCGTACCAGTGGTCAAACCACCGTTTGAATGCTCGCCAGAGTTGGCGCGCCTCAGGTGGCGCAGTTCGCGGAATATCGCATTGGCAACCGAAACCCTCAGCACCGAATTGCCAGCCGCGCTCAGCGGCACAATGTCGCAGCCAACCAAGGTGATCGTGCTCGCCTGGCTGGGCCTGTTCATCTCTGGGTACAACAACTTCATCATCGGGCTGGCCCTGCTGCAGATACGCCCCGCATTCCACCTGGCGGCACAGGGCAGCGGGGCGGTGGCGGCGGCGACCCTGGCGGGCATGCTGCTCGGGGCCTTGAGCCTGGGGCGCCTCGCCGACCGTGTAGGAAGAAGACCAGCGCTGCTGGTTGACCTGACCCTGGTGGCGGCCTTTGCATTAGCGAGCGCCATGGTGCAGTCTGTCCCGGAGCTGATTTTGGCACGGCTCCTGCTGGGCACGGGCATAGGGGCTGGGTACCCCGTTGGCTCCTCATTCGTGGCTGATGTCAGCCCGGCCCGCTGGAGAGGCCGTCTCATGACCCTTGCCTTCTCCGGTTGGGGCGTGGGCGCGTTTGGAGCGACGGTGGTCGGCTGGCTCGTGCTGCGCGGCACGGACAACGGCCAGGGCTGGCGTCTCATGCTCGCCTCGGGGACCGTCCCGGCCCTGCTCGCTCTGCTTCTGGTGGCCGTGGTGAGGCTGCCAGAGTCGCCCCGCTGGGCGGCCGCCCACCGCCTGCCAGTCCTGCCCAGTCGCAGGCTTCGGCAGCGCCCCCTCATGAAGTTGACGGTGGCGGTGCTGGTCCCATGGTTTCTCATGGACCTGTCCATCTACGGGGTTGGCCTCTACACCCCCACCATCCTGCTCGGCCTTGGTCTGCGCAGCTCGGCACTGGTCGCACTTGGGACCGTGCTGCTCTCCTCATTCACATTGGCTGGCTTCGCGGGCGCGGCCAGCCTCATCGACGTAGTCGGCAGGCGGCGACTCCAGTACTGGGGTTTCTTTGCGATGGCGGCGACGCTGCTCGCCATCGCTGTCAGCGGACCTCGTCCACCTGTGATCCTTCTCCTGGCTCTGTTCGGAGGATTTCAGTTCGCTGCCAACATGGGCCCGAACACGACGACCTGGATCGTTCCAGCCGAGCTGTTTCCGACTCGGATCCGCGCCACGGCTCAGGGCTCGGCCACCGCATTCTCAAGGGTCGGCGCCGTGATTGGCGTCCTGGCGCTGCCCCCGCTGGTCGTCTGGGTCGGACTCGCGCCAGCCCTGGTGCTGGCGGCTGTCTCAAGTCTGCTGGGAATGGCTCTGACCGTGGTTCTGCTCCCAGAGACCAGGGGAATGGAGCTCAGAGATTGAGGCTCTACGCCGTCGCGCCCCACGCTCGGGTCCCGAGCCAACTCGTAGGTATGCCTACCACGTCCGAAGTTGAGCGCGACCGCCAACGTGATGGACGGTGAAGTCCCCAGCCTTGCGCGTCGGAAGAGGCGGTGCCTCTCGCGCGCTGGATGGTTTCAGGCCTGGATGCCCGCAACATGGCCGTCGGGCCTTGGTTCAACGATCAACCGCCGGGACGCCCCGAGCCCCGCTCCGCTATCGCGATTGATTCCAGGCCGACGCCTGCACCGGCGTGACCGAGTGGAGGCCGCCACTGTTTGCGCCCCTCCGCCGCTCCTCTGGTCGACTCCTACCACTGCGCTGCGGGCCGACTTGGCAATGGGGGAAAACACTTGCGGCTATGCGGCCGGGCAAACTCATCGCCACAACGCAGCGGGTTGCCGAGTCCTGCCTGCCGACTTGGGTTCAGTTCGATCACCAATCTTCGCCGCCGGTTTTTCGGCAAGGGCAAAACTGCCCTGCCCCCCTCAGGCAGTTTGACTTTGCCCCGTCGGAATCCGGTCCAGGCGCTCGAGCCAGAGCCGAGCCCGCAACTGCTCCCAGATCTGTTTTGCCTCGCCCCTGGGCACCTTCGCCACTTCGACCTGGCCCTGAGCCGCCATCCATTCGGCGTGCTCGGTGAGGACCACGCCCAAGTCGAAGACGGCTCCGAGCTCGCGGAGCCCATTCTCCGAAGTCCGAAACCCCGCCTCCACGGACCC
>Ga0080006_1149084_pt1 | contig 30878 bp, 29 predicted proteins | sample RS3BMetagenome_FD_69209 | JGI IMG/M metagenome (GOLD analysis project Ga0080006, IMG submission 69209) | Ferric oxide microbial mat and aquatic microbial communities from Rainbow Spring, Yellowstone National Park, USA - RS3B (SPADES... ...
ATGTGTGCCCCGAAACGGAACCCTACGGTGGGCTTCAACATAGTTCCTCGTTAGCCCTTATTGGGGGGCTATCCATCCTCACGGTGGGTCTTCCGCCCCCTAACCCCTCACTTAACCCCCGTTAAGATAAAGCTATTAAATAATAACTATGTATAACTTGCCTTATTCTAATTATATACTCATGACCTCTTTAAGACCTCTCTATTTCCTCCTCAGAGGGAACCACGATGTTCTTGAGGGAAGATTTGACGCCCCACGGGAAGAACACAGCAGCAGAAACGATGGCAACCAATGCTGTGGCGAGGTAGAAATTCAAGAGTGAGAGCGCTCCATCAGACCCTATGTAAGTCATGAGAGTAATGAACAACATGTAGACCATATACCACAACGAGTTAAACAAGTTCTGCTTAACTCTATACAGTACACCAAATACCGCTGAACCTAATGCTATAACTACTACAGAGTAAGGCACGGACGGCCATCCACTCCAGAAGGCTATCAAAGAGGAGAAGACGAAGGCTAACACCGCTATGATAGGGCCGCCCGGTAGCCTATACTTGAACTGTTTTCTCATGGATATCATGACGACTGGATTGACAGCGAACCCGAGGTAACCTGCCACTACAGCGTCACTGATGAGGCTGTATATCGTGGGTATAGGTGCCGTCAGGAAGGTCAGGATAGCCCCCACGACACCGAAGACCACTAACGCCCAAACAGGTATGGAGTAGGTAGAGTGTAGTTCCTTCATCAACTTACTCACTAAGCCAGTCCTTCCCATGGCGAAGAGTACTCTAGTTCCTGCACCCAAATAGATGTAACCTGTAACGAATGGACCAATAGTTGCGACTATTAGCGCCAAGATTAGTAATGCCCTGTTACTTTGAGACAGGTCGACGAAGGGATTACCTGGTAAAGCGTTGGTCACTGCAGTCCAGTTACCTGGAGACAATGAGACCGCCGACCAGTTTATACCTCCGACGAAAGCTATAGAGAAGAGTACGTATATTAGAGTTTGGCCTATTACGGTTACAATGATGGCCGCAGCTAACTTATGTCTGACCTTCGTTTCCTCAGCGTAATCTGGTATGACTCTTATACCTCCGAAGGCAAACATGGCGAGAGGGATGGCTGAAAATATCCCTGCGAAGCCGAAAGGAGCGATTCCTCCGTAGGCCGAAAAGTTCCTCGCTGAGAAGTAGAGGGCCATGACCCCTAGAGCTAGGGCCACATAGAGGGCGAGCTTCCCGATCCCTATGGAGGTGGTTGACTTACCGAAAAATCCCACGCCAAAGTAGTTGAAGGGGACGAAGAGTAACAGGAGGATTACCCCAAGGATAGCCCCTTGGATAGTAGGAGTTCCACTGGGGGTTAGAAGGGAGGGGTAGAAGTAACTCAGGCCCTCGACCACCGCCAAGGCCTCTATCGGGGGTATGAAAAGATACCACACGAGGTCGGCCATGGCATTGAGGAGGTTGGTTGCCCTTCCATGGGAGTAAACGCTATACCTCGAGGGACCTCCAGCTTCAGGAATATTCATGCTCATCTCGCTGTAGGTGAGACCTATGAAGAGATAAAATATCCCGCCTAGTACCCAAGCTATGACCGCTCCTGGTCCAGCAGATGAGGCCATACCGGCTGTACTGAACAGGGCTCCCGTACCTACCGCTCCTGCTATTCCCAGGATAATCAGATTGAGATAACTTAACTCCTTCTTTAACGGCATACGTATAAAAACTATTCTAGTTTCCTATAAGCCTTTCTTAGGGAACTTTATGGAATTACCTATGTAATATTAAAATAGTTAACTTTCGTCATCCGTAGCTCTAAATAGATTACTCCACTCCTTTCACATTCAACATCCTTGAGCAATACCATATTATAGGTCGGATTGATAGAAATCCAATTAGCACCTCTTTCAGAGTGTATGGAATGTATACCTGAGCTTCTCTTTATAGAGGCTCCAAAGAGGTCGTCCATTCCCGCCAGAGAGTTTTCGTCCTTCAACCTATATCAGGTAAAGATTGGAGAGAAAATCTTTGTTACATAGCCTTTATTTCAACGCATTATATGAGCTGAGAACCACAGTAGACGCAAGTAGTTCTTCCTGCGGGATTTGTCCTGGAACACTTTGGACAGATCTTTACCTGAAATGCTCCGAATCTAGAAGGTAGGGTAGCTCCGCATTTCCTACAGTTTGTTAATATATCTGGATTTATTTCGCCACATTTAGGACACTTAATCTTTACCATCTGGGTTTCCTCTATAGTTTTGAAGTCTCGTGGATTATTAAGTGTTTAAGTTGCAAGATGTAATAATTATTGAGAATCGTGGCATCCGTTTAAGCTCTACGGCGGTTGGGAGTTTTCGGGGGCGATTCAGGACTCCATTGCGATTTCTATTTGTTTCTATAGAATGAAAGTGACTTAATTGATCCTACATCAGTACATGAAAAGGGGACGAGCGCTAGGTCATACCGTGAGGTTTCCAATCACGTGGTGACCGCGCTCCTCCTTGAGGTAGTTGGGGAGGTCGCGCCATTAAATGAATGAGATGGAGAGGAGGGCCCTGGAGGAGGAGAGGAGGAGTTACGCCAGGTACAGGTTCCTGAGGGGGTTCAGGGTATCCCTCCGGGGGGTCGTGTAAGGGCTGGAGTGGGTCACGGTGAGCTTACCCGTGCTGTACAGGGGAGGGGCGAGGGTGAGGACTGGAGTGGAGGAGTTGCTTAGGGAGGAGAGGCTAGTGCTCAGGGCCCTCCTCTACTCCATGTTGGGAACGCCGAGCTCTAAACCCAGGAGCTGGAGGTGAGGGGGGACTTCAAGTACGTGATCGTGGACGGGAAGTACGTGAAGTTGAGGGGAGGAAGGAAGGGGGTGCTCCCGATCGCGTTGGGACTCACGGAGGACGGTGTGAGGGCCGTGCTGGACGTGGTCCTGACCGGGGAAGAGGACGTCGTGAGCTACTGGGACCTCCTGGTGAGGCTATGGAGGAGGTACAACCTCACCCTCGTTGTAGCTGACGGGGTGAAGGCCGTGGAGGAGGCCATCTCCCGTTCCGGGATCCAGGTCGCGAGGCAGACCTGCCTGGTCCACCTCAAACGAAGCAGGAGGGTGAGGGACGCGCTGGACCTCCTCCTCTCCCTTGCCGTCCCCACCCGAGGGTCTCCTACCTCTTTGCCCCCAGGGAGGCCCCTCCTCCTCGAACAACCCGACCAGCCCTTCAACTCCCTCCCGGAGAGTTCTGTAAGTGCCACTCCCCCTGGAGGATCGCCCGGGCCATAGCCCTCAACTACAACCTCTCGCCCTGTTATCTCATTCTTGTAATAATATAGGAACCCTTATTTCTTCATGAAATGATCAAATATATTCAGTAATACCTCCATTGAATAAGTCCAAATCAACAGAGATATTACAATTCGCAAAGGAGTCCTGAATCGCCCGTTTTCGGCAAAACCGAGACTAAACTTTCATTCATTAACACTCCTTGATCTAGGCAGGATTATAGCTGACCTCCTCATACCTTGAGGGCGAGGTTTCTCCGAGTTAAGGGTTACACCACTTTACGGTGCTACTCGGTTGTGTTCCACCAGGAAGGAGAGCGGTCTACTCATCGTTGAAACTGCCACGTTGATGGGCTTCCTGAGCATGTTTAGACTTCCGTCCAGGAAGGAGCGTGGTCTGAGTCTGGGGGCAGTGAACCAAAACTCGACCTCGTAGACACCCTCCTCAAGCGTCGCGGGAGAGATCGGCTCCAGTTCCTCGTCTCAGGAAGTTGGCCGAGTAGAGGCAGTCCGGTCGGCAGAGGCATACGTCATCGACTCCGGCTCAGGCCTCCAGGCGACACTCAACTCCGTCTGCAACTGTCGATGGGAAATTGAATTCCAAGTGAGCATCTAAGTATGGGGGCTATCTATCAGCGCCGCGGAGAGGCTAGGTCTTCCGCCCCCACAACGTTAAAGTTAAGGGTATATGTGCGGTTATGAGTTTCTGCGTTGAGTGTAACCTTAAAGTCAAGGGCAAAGCCCAATGAGTGCTGACAATTAAAGAGCTTTGACTTAGTAACTAGGGGTTTTCTGAGTTAGAACTCGGCTCATGTCAATATATCATGTAGATTTGCGTTCGAGGCGGTCACATATAGGTTTGAGGCCTACCTCTCCTCCAAGATTCCCTGAGGTATATGTCACGCCGATCTGCCAATTCTGATGCCATTTTGTATGCAAAGCTCCTCTCTCCAAACCTTTCATTAACTAAGTCTAAGGTCATCCTCCTGACCTCTCTCTCATCTGCTATGCCCAACATATGGAGATATTCGTGTAGTATGACCACATATAGGTACTGACTCAAATATTCTTGTTCCACTTGACTGAGGGGAACTGAGTTCACATAAATTAAGTCTTCCCCTGCCCTCACGAAGCCCAGTATTGAGGGATTTAGAGGAGCGACCTTTACCCTGGCCTCTACAGTTCTGCCGAACACCTTAAGTACATCCTTTCTTACTTCCTTCAGTATATCTTCCGAAGTGAATGTAGGTGGCATGAGAGTGATTCTCGAGTAAAGTTAAAATGATGAGTTAAATATATGGTCGTGGTTAGCGGTCTAGGGCCATTCAGGGCTCCGAGCTACTTGCAATCTTGACTTATAAATTAAAGATATTCGCGTCGCGAAGTTTATAACAACTCATCATAATGGAAGAGTCAAAGGTATCTCACATGAAAGAAATATAAGGGTATGTTAATAATTATACTTTTAGGGGTCTATAATGATCAAATCAGTAGAGTTCGACACGTCGCATGACTCAAACTCCTTGTCTACCATTCTGTCTGATCCCGACTTTGTCCTTCCTAGGTTGTTCCCACCGATTAAACAAGTGACCAAAAGTGGGACGTCATTCGATGCTAGAGGGAGATTCATGGGGATGAAGTTTAACATGCACGGTAATGTTCTTAAGGGAACTGAAATAATTTATGCGTTTCACCTAGGTGCAGGGGGTGGGGAAGGTGAAGGCAGACTTACAATAAGACTCCTGCCGGGGAAGGTGGCCCTAAGGTTTGAGTACGAAGGCTGGATGGAGAGAGTTTCTGGCATATTCTTCATGCAAAGGTGGTTCGAAAACTTCGGCAAAAGTCTGGAGGAAGAGGTAAGAATGGAGAGAATAAAGAGGAAGCTTTAGGGAGGAATCTTTTTTCTGACGCAGCAGTTATCGGATTTTACCTTGATTACAGGGCGCTACCTAAGGAAAAATCCCACAACTGCTGCTGACGGTAACATTTTAGAAATGGGGGTTCGAGGGGGGACTCGCCTCCCTGAGGCGGGGACGAAAAGCCACCATGATCGAGTGCAGGGGCTCAGCCCTCAGCCACCTACCCCACTTCAAGGTAGGTGGGTCACGGGACTCCTTAGAGCCCAACGGCACGGGGCTCACATCTCTGCTATCACTCCCACCCTTTTGGGAGAGCCCACATCGAGTGAGAGTTCATCTTTTATCAATAAAGACATAATAAACTGATATAAAACATTCATGTTAACATGAAAAGGATTCAGCCCTCAACTAGATAACTCGTAATGGAGTACCGGGGTTCCTCTGAGTTTCCTTCCTATTGCCTTCTCCAGAGCTATGAAGGTCGCAGGCAAGGCACCGGTAGTTCCCGCCTCTCCTACCCCCCTTGCCCCACTCATGACAGGCGATGGCGTCTCGACGTATTCTGTACTCACCTTCCTGACCGCTTCGACTGCAGTCGGAACTCCATTGTCAGATATGGAACTGAATAGAGGGTTAGCCTCACTATCGTATGGAGCGACCTCAAAGATTACCTGTGAGATGCCCTGCAAGCTCCCTCCTATGATCTGCCCCTCTACCTCAGAGGGTATTATGGCCCTGCCAACATCGTCTATGGCCCAGTACTCCACCACCCTGGAGATACCTGTATCCTTATCTAGGTCCAGGACAGCCAAGTGTATTCCAGGAGTGTAGAGATCTGGAGTCTTAGAGAAGACCTCTGCCTCGAAGATCTCCCCAGAACTTAAGGCCTGCTCTACCGTGAGTCCTCTGGTTCTGATTTTCTCAAGCACTGCCTTAGCTGCTTCGATTACTGCACTTCCGCCAGCTGCAGCTGACCTGCTCCCGAAGCTCCCTATTCCCTCCTTTATTAAGGAAGTGTCGTTGACCTCGACTCTAACCTTCTCCGGAGGTACACCTAAAATCTCTGAAGCTAGGAGGGCGAACGTTGAGCGGTGGGCCTGACCGTGGGGTCCACTCCCCACTGCTACATAAACCTCACCCCCACCTATCCTGACCTTTGCTCCCTCCCCAGGAGAACTCCTGACCACCTCAGTGAAGGCGACGAACGATACGGCCTTACCCTTATGTCTCGACTTCATCTCCCTGTACATTTTTTCTGCCCTCTCGAACATCTCCCTGTACCCTGCCCTATCTATGTATATACCCAGGGGGGTCTTGAAGTCACCATCAAGAAAGTTCCTCTTCCTGACCTCAACGGGGTCCATCCCTATTTGGTCAGAGAAATCCTCCACTAAGGTCTCCAGCATGAGCGCAGCCTCCGGTCTTCCAGCTCCCCTGTAGGGTCCAGTGGGTGGCCTATTGGTGTAGACTCCCAAGGCCCTTAGCCTGGAGAACCTCAACTTGTAGGGACCGTTAAGGAGAGAAGCTATGAACGCAGGCGTGGTGGTGTTTATGGTGAAGGCATATGCCCCTAAGTCTACAACCACATCTCCCTCTATCCCTAGCAGGGTCCCGTCCTTTCTTCCGTACAACTTCAACCTGGAGTAGACGCCCCTCCCCTGGGTTGCGTTAACGAGGTGTTCCCTCCTGGTCTCAATCCACTTCACAGGTCTACCAAGCTTCATGGAAGCTAGCGCAGCCAAGATGTACTCTGGATATGCCGGAACCTTGTTTCCGAAACCTCCTCCCACATTTGGAGCAGATCTCACGACTATCCTCTCGGGTGAGAGACCTAAGGCTTCCTGGAGATCTGCCCTTATCCTAAAGGAGGACTGGAAGGATCCGACCATGTTCAAGACACCATCCTTATAATAGGCCATTACACCCTTGGGTTCCATAGGGTGCTGTACTATCCTCTCCTGGAGTAACTCCCTCTCTACTACCACCTCAGCGTTTCTCACTTGGTCCAGGTCTCCCCCAGAGAGGTTCAACTCTATGGCCACGTTGCCTCCCTCGTGCACCTTATCTTTCCCCCTCAGCGACTCCTCTATGGAACTCACAGGTCTCTCCTGCTGATAGTCCACTGAGACCTCCTCCAGGACGTCCTCAAGTTCGTACCTGTCCTCCACGACTACTGCGGCCACAGGCTGTCCCACGAAGTTGACCTTCCCATCACTGACCACTGGCATCTTAACAACGTTCTTACTCCTTGGATCCGGTCTGACCGGCATGTAGATTCCTACGTCCTTCCAAGTGAGGAAGAGGAGGGCCCTACTTGGCTCAGTCAAGGAGGTTATTCTAGCCTTGGCGTATTGAGACCTGACCACTCCTAAGTGGACCGTGCCTGGAAGTTCCAGGTCGTCTATGTACTTGGACCTTCCCGTTATAACGTCATAATGTTCTCTTAAGCCCTTTTCGGTCATGAGGTGAAGTTACGAATGATCGATAAATAAGGCTTTCTCGAATCGGTTTCAGTACCCAAATGAAGTGGTTACCTGTTACGTGTTCTCCTCCTGATAGCTTCGAGCGAGGATGTCCTTCAGCTAGGGAACACCGACGCCCTTCAGGGTTACGGTCACATCCAGACATTGTGCTGATACGATCATATGGCTAAAAGCTCGGGAGAGCTGAGACGACCGCAAACTTCAGGTCCGGTCATATCTTCAGGAACTTAACATCGTTTACCTTGAAGATTGGGACTATACCCTTGACTTCCCTTGATATGGTTATGAGGGCTAACTTGAACTTCATGTCCTCTGACGGGCTTGCATTCACGGCTGTCACTCCCTCTACTACATCAACTCCAGCGGAGCCATGGACGTGCCCGTGTAGTGATAACACGGGTTTGAACTCCCTCAGGAGATCTCTAACCGCCTTGGAACCCACGTGCCTCTTGTTGAACTTATCTAGGTTAGTGTCAAGTGGTGGAACATGAAAGTTTATCACAACTGGGGGTTCAGCTTTCTCCAACAGCTCCTTCCCCTTATTGTATATCAGGTAGTCAGGTGCTTCCCTGTAGTTCTTACCATCCTCAGGGGTGAAGTTATTGGTCAGGCCTAAGCTAACCAAGGTCATCCCACTTACGTAATTAGAAGTCATGATCACGTTCCCCTGCGGGGTCATACCCCTTTGAGTGAAGAAGTCCTCCACGAAGGGAGGGTCGGAGTGGCCCACAGACCAGTAGCAATTGAGCCCCTTACTCTCCTCCAACCACTCGTTCAACTGCTTTTCTCCCTCCCTTCTCAGTAATTCCAATTCATCGTCCCTCCCCTTAACGCCTATGTAAAAGCCCATTTCACCCGAGAGACCCAGTAGTTCTGTGGGATCCACTTCCTCGCCCTTAAAGTAATAGGAGTCCCCTACCTTGTCGAGAAGTAAGGGTCTCCCCAGGAGGTCTCCCCCTATTATCAAGAAATCCGGTTCAATGGACCTCACCTTCTGGATTGCCTTCTTAAATACGGTTTTAATTCCATGAAGGTCAGTGATGAAGGCAATCCTGATTTCTCTGGCTATAGTATGTTGAGCATAGAAAGAGTAAATAATACTTTCTATACAATTTTAACGGTGGTTTAGTAACACTTTTGAGCTCTACAATGACCGGTACTTTCCATCGTTCAATTTCCATTCCTTTAAATGATGAAGTTTTCGCTACTTTGATCTTCAACCCGTCAATACAGATAACCAAAACAAATCTATTTTAATCATGGATTCAGGAAATCCAATGAGGGAATTGAGGGGTCTCGAACTAAAATGGATAACGGCGTACCTATATCTCGTCTACCTATTTTTAGCTACGATTCCTCAATTAAACCCTTTGCCTCCATTCAGTGACGGGATACCGGTGTTGGTTCTCATCATGGTTTATCTCTTTCACTCGACCTTATCGTTCGGGGTTAAGGCCCTGAAGTTTCTGGCCTCGGGAGGTGGGTTAGGCTTCCTGTTTGAATTCCTGGGAGTACACACAGGCTTCCCCTTCGGGAGGTACTATTATACACCCAATGCCGGGCCTCAAGTATTGGGAGTCCCTGTTCTCATCCCTCTCCTTTGGGCTACCTTATGTTACTTCTCCTTTATCGCGGTCGAGCAAGCCTTCATCTCGTCATGGCTCATGGTACTAATCGACATCACGGTGGATCCTCTGTTCTCCAGGTTCGATTGGCACTGGATCACACCAGGACAGTACTTCGGGGTACCTCTCTCCAACTTCGTTGGATGGTACATAGTGTCTTTACTGATCTTCTTATCCTGGAAAGGGACAGGGAGATTAACAGTAAATGTGAGTGCAATACTATTTTACTCCAGTCTCGTCGTCCTCTTGGCGTTGCAGGATCTCTTCGCAGGTTTAGTGTACCCTGGGCTGATATCGGTTATCCTCACAACCTGCACTACCCTCTCCCTGTTCTTCATAAGGGGGCGTACAGGGAAGCTTACGTAGTGGACTGACCTCCTCCCGCCCTGAGGGCGAGGTTTCTCCGAGTTAAGGGTTACACCACTTTACGGTGCTACTCGGTTGTGTTCCACCAGGAAGGAGAGAGGTTTCCTCACCGTTGAAACCACTAAGTTTGCGGCCTTCCTGAGTATGTTCAGGGCACCGTTCAGGTCTGAATGAAGCTTATGTCCTAATGGACAGTGAACTACATCCCTCGGCCGTCTCTCGACCTCGACGCCGTTGGGGAGGAGACTTACGACGTTCGTCCTCGTGTTCTTATACTCGACGTCGTAGACGCCATCCTCTGGCATCGCGGGGGAATCGGCCCCCGCCCCTCATCTCCAGGGAGTTTACCAGAGGAAGGCATCTCAAGGTGGAATGGGTTTCCGCTTTCAAAAACTTTATCTCGCCCCTGGAAGGGGCGAGGCTTGTCATCCTTTTTGTCACATGAAAGTGCTACCCAACTGGGGTGTTCCGAACCTGTCCGCGAACATGAAGATCGCTATCGTCCCCGCATTCCTTACCTTATACATGGCGTGAAGTAAATCGTTAGGCGTTGACTCCTCCTCATAGACTACCCTGGAGACGAATATAACCTGAGGTACCTCCTCGTTGGGAGGAGTGAAGGCCATGTCAACTCCCATCTTCAGGAGAGCATACCGGAGCTTGGAGAGGAATCTCCTCCTGTCCTCTTCCTTGAGAGATCTCAGTTGTTGTTGATGAAACTGGTGAACTGAAATTGCCATTCCGAGTACGTAAAACTTGGAGTCTCTCTCAGGTTTAACCACATCAAGGGTTGGACCGCCTTGAGGAGGAGAGACCGTTAAGTGCAAATATTCGCTACTTTTCGCTTCTGTCACGTTCAAGCCCAGTGCTTTGAATATGGACACTGTATCCACGATGATCCCTCAGATGTACTTGGTGTCAGCTACCCTTCCAAGAGTTGCTCCAAACTCGTCAACGAATCTCATGATCACGTACGTCCCTGCATTCCTCACCGTATAGTATACGTCTAAGAGGACGTTAGGAGTGAGACCGTCCATGAATACCAGCTTACTCACGTGTATGAGTTGAGGTATATCCTGGTTCGGTGGAAGGAAGGCCACGTCAACTCCCATCTCTAGTAGATAATACTTTATGGAATCCACGAACTCCTTCCTTGAGGCAGTGTCCATCCTCCTCAAACTGTCTTGATGATATTGATGTATCCCTATACCCATACCCAGAATGTAGAATGGAGTCTGGTTTGTAGGCCTTATCACGTCAAGGATTGGACCCCCCTGAGGTGGAGTGACTGTGATGTGAAAGAACTCCCTAGCCTGCGGCGGGACCGAAACGGACATCTTAAGGTTTGTAAATATTTCTCTTACCTTTTCCTCCATGGGGAAGTCTATCCTCACTAGGTAAAAAACCCTCCTCGTTGTAAATCCTCCTTTACGGCAGTAACTACATTGAATCCAGGTATCCCTGTCACCTGACCGCCAGGAAAAGTTCCCGCACCAGTGATGTAGAGACCCTTAAGAGGTGTCCTGTAACCCCAACCCTTCACTGGCCTACCGTCGAAGAGGTAAGGCATTCTCATGGGCAAATGGTTGAGATTTCCCCCAGGTAGATGATAGTATCTCTCAGCAAAACTTGGAGTGAGCTCCTCATGGAATATCACTTCCCCCTTGAAGATCTGTAGTATCTCCTCAGGATCTCCCATGAACTCCAGGACGTGGGCACCTCTAGTGGGATCCACAGCGGAAGGCATGACCACTTCTCCAGACTGTAAGTCAATAATACCACCTAAGTGAGGCCTCAATGCCTCAGGAACCCTAGGCATATCCTTGAATATCACGTTGTGCTTTGCCCAACTGGACTTGCCTACGTCCAGCTTGACGTCGGCCAGCTCTGGCGTCATGGAGAACGTAGCCACAGGACTTATGGCCGACACCACGATGTCTGCCTTCACCACCTTGTCCTGGTATCTCACTCCCTTCACTCTCCCGTTGGACGTAATTATCTCCTCCACCTTGGTGCCGGTGAAGAGTAGAACTCCAGCTGACCTGGCCTTGGAGGCTATAGCTTCACTCACCCTCCCCATTCCTCCCCTAACGTGCGACCACTGAGAGTAGAAATATGCTACCATGTAGGCTGGCGATTCCTCCATGGCTGGATAGATGAAGTATCTGTGAACTTCTTGAGGCAGGTATTTAGAGAGGAAGCTCCTGGACGTATCCCTAACGATCTCAGGGACTCCGTATCTCTCGGCGACTTCTAACACCTTCTCCCTGGAGGGAGGATTTACATCGAAATGGAAGAGTGACATGATCTCCTTCATTAGGCAAACCCTTCTCTCGAACTCCTCAAAATCAGGGAAGTATTTCCCCAACACGTTTAACCTCCTCTCCTTATCTCTATGGAATGGAATGAGCTTCCCTTCGTACTCTATGACTTGATAAGGGTCGTTCTGGATGACAGGTATATCGAACTCCTCAATGAACTGTCGGGGCATTAGGCCCAGAACGTACGACGCTCTACTAACCAATGCCCTACCCACAGTGTAACTCTCAGTCATCCCCCCGACTCTGTGGGATGCCTCAAGGAGTATTACCTCGAGACCCAACTTTCTCAAGTAGTAACTCGCCAAAAGTCCGTTGTGACCGGAGCCTATGACAACAGCCCGCATAGCCCGTATCTACACCTCTTCAGTAATATTGCTTCCCCGCTGTCCCAATTATGGGTCTAATTAATAAGCCACTACTTCACTAACTTAACCTCCCTTGAGGAGAAGCTAGTGTCGTGGCTTATTCATCGGACTCCTTGGCTAACTTCTTCGATAACCTATCTGCCTCACGCAAAACTTCGGGATAGCCCTTCCCTGATAATTCCAAGACGTCGTCCAGATCCACCAAGTTACCGGGGCTATAGTAATATCTCCCAACCTTCACACCTACTCTCTCACCCTGGAGTAACAGATATTCTCTATCTCCCTCCTTCACCACCTCCCCAGCTAGCCTTGACTTAGCTATCCCTATGGTGGGCACCTTGAGGAGAACCCCCATGACTGTCGCTATTCCGCTCCTCCTGGGGTGAGCTAAGCCATGTCCGTCAACTAAAAGAAGGTCAAACCTTACACCCTCCAATGCCTTCATTATGATTGGGGCCTCCCTCATGAACAGGTATCCAGGTATGTAGGGGAACCCTACCTTACCCTTCACGGTACTAACCCTTTCCTCGTCCCCCTTACAAACTACCACGGCGACACCGACGTCCCCTCTATAAGCAACGTCTGCCCCACAGGTGGTTCTCACGTTTTCCAACCCCAGGTGAGACAACCTAACTTGCTCTGAAATCAAAACTTGAATCCTCTTGAGGAACGGGATGAGGAAATCACTTTCCAAGGTTTAGTTCCCTCAACTTGTAGAGGAAGAGAAGTTGTTGCACGCTGTCTACGGCGTTGGGCCTATATCTTCTAACCTCCTCAACCGCCTCCTCTGGGTTAAGACCTTCCTTCACCAACAAGTACCCAGCGATCACTGTACCAGTCCTCCCCTTACCTGCCACACAATGAACTACGTTAGAACCCTCGTCCAACCAACGTAAAGCTCTACCGAAATCCTCTAGAGTTGGAGGATAACCATCAGGGGTAGGGAGGTGTAAGACCCTAAATCCTTCCTCCCTAAGTAATTGGAAGTAGTAGTCAACGCTACCCCACACTTCCTCTATTTCCCACTCCTCTGCCAGTACTAGAACCTTTTTCACCCCTCTCCTCTTCCAGTCCCTCACGTCTTCGAGGTTTGAGGGGATCTGGGATCCGCCTATCTTATCTTTCCTCACCCAGTACATCGAGATCAGCTGATCCGCTGTTCTTCACTTCCTACAGATTTGGAGGAAGTTGCTTAATACTTTAATCCCGTCCTCGGTGTGCTTAACCTCTGGATGAAATTGAACTGTATAGATTGAAGATCCTTCGTTCACCATGGATTGAATCCTCGTGGTCTCACTACTGGCGATGACCCTGAAACCGGGAGGTGGGGTCAAAACCTCGTCGTTATGGCTCTCCCAAGCCCTGAACTTCTTGGGGAGGCCTTGAAGTATCGTGTCGTTGTCCTCCACTTCAACGGTTACGAGTCCGAACTCTGGGGTCTTGGCCCTCCCTACCACCCCTCCCAACACGTGAGCTATTAGTTGGTGCCCGAGACAGATCCCCAACTTGGGTACCTGTACTTCCCTGACGAACTGGGGAGAGTTGCCCATCTTGTGTAACTCCTCCACTACAGACTGAGGGCCTCCGCTGAAAATGAGACAATCATAGCCCTTCACCTCATCTACCGTCCTGGACGGACTGACGACCTCTATCTCTGCCCCTAGGTACTTGACGTTTTTTAGTATCAGGTGGTTGTACTGACCGCCGTAATATAGCAGACCCACTCTCACAAGTTCAACTGCTCTAATAGATATTTAACAGTGACCCTTCTCCAAGGGGCGGAGGGGTGTGAACGGGTTTCCCCGTGACCCCGGTGAAGTCCAAGGGCTGAGGATTGATATTAAATATTATGAAATCCTATGAAGCCCAAACCCCGTGGAGTTTACTTCATTTGGTGTCATTCAACATTTCTAGCCCTTATATCGCGAAAATTTTTCAGCAGTTATGGGACTTTCCCTTAAATATTGCACTGTTTTCAAGGGAAATCTAATAACTGCAACACTAGATCCCTGAAGGCTCGCGTCCGATCAAGGGAACTGGGTCTACATCTCCCAGAGAGCAATCGATGGGACAGAGGATCACTTCACCTACCCTCACTTTAACCCGTGAGTCTCGGTGACGTTTACCCCGTCTATGACTTTCATGTGACCTGAATGTCTGCGGTAGTTCTCCGATGACCTGTGATGAATTGGCCTCTCAACGGGTAAGCTGAAAGTTCAGCATATTACCCTCCTCATCACGCCTCAGCCGGGCAAGTTGTCATCAAGTTAAACCGGGCCTGATCAAACGCAACTTGTGTACCCTCTGAAAGTACAAGTTAAATGCTTTGAGTTTAAGGAGATAATGCTCCACGAGACCGAGTTTAACACCTTAGAGGTGAGTTAATCTATTAGAAACGAGGTCGTAAGTCGCCTTTGACCTCAAAGGACGGGACAAAACGCTCAATCTTCACGAGATCACCTCGTGACCCCCAGTCTAAGGGATCGGTTATTCGAGTGGAACCGACAGGCAAGAGACCATGTGAAATCGGAAAGGGTCACTAAAACCCCCTGTGTTTATAAAACTCATTGACATAGTTAATAGATGATCATGAAGAGGGTCCTAAGGATTCCACGTTTCAATAAGGAGGGGAAACCGAAGACCTTAGAGTTGCTCATGGATTCTCCTAATCTAAACGAGAAAGGTTTTCCTCAAGAGGCCAGGCTGCTCCTAGTCATAGACGATGGAAAAAATAGGATTGGATTCCAACTCACCACCGCTGAAGCGGCGCTACTCTACCAGAGGCTGAGCTACGTTCTCAACGAGACAGCAAAAGAATATATTCAAATCGAAGAGAAGAATAGGAAAAACTTCGAGTCCAGAAAGGCCAGAGATAGTAGAGACGAGGAGAAGGAAGAGATACCTCCTGAGTACTTTGAGGATATGCCTCCTGATGATCAACTTTGAAGTCCATGGGGCTAAAGGCTCTCTCGATCTTAAGATAGTAACCTGTGGAGTTGACCGTCCTGTTCTGTTTGGCTACGGCCAGGAAAACCTCCCTATACCCTACTCCGTCTATCAGGTACTGAGCCTGTAAGGTCTTGCTGGTTATGGCGTTGTTGCTGAGGAGCTTTACCAATACCGCTCCGCCGTAGGTGTTGATGACCTCTATGACTCCAGAGAACCCTCCAGTGGCGTTAACTTTCTCGTTCAGGTACTGTTGAGTGGTGTGGCCGTTGATAGAAAACGTGTAACTGTACGTGGCCCCTAGCTCTATGGAGCCGTTTTGTGCATAGGACAGGTTGAATGGGATGACGTTCGTCGGAGTTATTGGGGTAGCGAACGCCGATATTTGGAGAGTGACCGGGTAATTCCCAGTGATTTTTAGGGATGAGTTGTACATCCCTGTTTCAGTAGCCACCTCAGAGAACTGCTCATCCAGATAGGCAAACTGATAGATAGGATTGAAGGATTGCGATGCGTAGAACTTCCCCTGCTGAACCACGTAGACCGTCTCGGCACCGTGGGTGAACATCAGGGTGGAGGAGTACCTCAGCAGGTAGTTTCCGCTCTCCTGATAGTGCAGTCCCGAAAATCCTCCGTTGAATATGGGGGAGGAGTCCAGGAACCTGGAGTAGGCCACGGTGAGGTGGCCTCCCAAGAGCGGATTGGACTCATTTATCCAGAGCAGGAGTACTCCGGAGATTTCCCAGGAGAACGCCGGAGAGTGATTGACCTGCTCAGCGGTCTGGAGGTTTGTGACAGACACGGTGATATTGGCCTTGTCTCCTAAGGCCAGGAAGGGTGTCAGGTCCACTTGATAGGGAGTATGGAAGGCTAACGTATTTATGCTGGGCATGGGTTTCCACCAGAACAAGTCTATCCCACCTGTATACACGGTCTCGTATGGGGGAACCACGCCCGCTATCAGCCCGTCATAGGAGAGTAGAATGTCCCTGGTAGCAGGCTCGTTGGAATACCAGAACTCATCCAAGCCTCCCCCCTCCTCATAGAGTAGGGCGGAGACCCTGAAGGTTCCGTTGGGTAACGAGACCTGAGACGTGTAAGAACTCTTGGACGGGTTCAGTATTACGTAGGAGTAGTTGTAGTGAAATGTTCCATTGACGAACAATGGAACAAAGCCGTTGGGGAGCCCATAGGGTTTCTGACCTGGGTACATGAACAACGTCACGTTCAAGAGGTAGAGCCCAGTTATGTTCACCTTCGCGTCGTAGAAGTTGACCAGCACGGGTTCGAAGGTTACGTTACCCTGTAATAGGTTCTCAAAAGGCGTCAAGTCTACCGAGGCCGTGGAATTTAATATCTCCTGGGTGGATCCCCAAAACACAGGTACTCCGTTCACGAATATGTAGAGAGGTCTGTCAAACTGGGTCCCGTTGACTTCCCTGACACTCACGTTCATCAGGACGAAACTATAATTACCCTTGGGAATGGTCACGTGTATGTAGTAAGGTTTCCATGCTGTGTCGTTGAAGACTAAGTTCTGTACGACCTTCACCACGACCGGCGTCTCGTTGGGAGGAAGGTAGCCGAAGGCCTCGAAGGAGTAATAGCTCGGGTCAACTCCCAAGTTGCCAGAGGTGACGTTGAAGGTGAAGTACCGAGGGTGATACATTGGGGAGGCAAGGGACAGTGAAGGTAATGAAGAGGCACATAACACGAACAGTATAAACAAGGCTAACGTTAACCTGGTCATCTCCTCATCACCCTGAAGAATAGGTAAACCAGGAGAGCTCCCAAGATTGATGCAACCAAGATGAGAATAACCTCTAGGTTGAAGATTTGGGACTGAAGGCTCAATTGCTCGTATAAATTGTCTACCCGGAAGGTCAGGTTATACGTCAAACCGTTCTTGAGAGTCAGTTGATACGTGTATATTCCCGAAGGGAGGGAACTGGAATTGAAGGGGATGTGTAGTTCCAACACACCTGCCTCCTCTGAGTACGTGAAGTTCTGTGGGATCCCGTTCAGGAGTAGCTCCACTGGAGTATAACCTGGGGTAACTGTTACGTTGACGATTTCGAACTTATGCTTTACCACAGAAGTTACGTTGAGAATTTGTGGTACCGAGATAGCTATCTTGGGGGCAGTGATAGTAGCTCCCTGGAGCAAGACGTCACCACCAGAGACGTTGAAGGCATAGTTGTTAGACTTGACTACGGTAGAGATGAGAGTAACGTTAGACCCGACTGAATTTATGACCGGACCCTCTCCTGAGATCGTGGAACTCTCCACGATCAACGTGGAGTTCTCCAGTATAACCTTGGAGAGTGTGGAGTCCACGACGTAGGCCTTTGCGTCTATTAATATGAGCGTTCCAGCTGAGGAATCATATAGGTTCACGTTCGTCCCCTTTACAGTCATCAACGGAGAGTAAACCTGGTATAAGGAGTAACTAGAGCCGTTGTACAGGGATGAATAGACGGAGTCTCCTTGTTCTAACACCACGTTACCCAGGAAAGTCAGAGGCATGACCTGGAGGTCAGTGACATAGAAGGCTGGATAACCCAGAGCAGACGTGCCCTCCACTATGGCTTTCCATGGGCCAGAGATAACCCCTGGTTGACTGCCCCTGAACATACTACCGTTGATGTACGAGGGTACCTGGAAGTGGCCCACCCACTCCCTCAGGGAGGAGTTGTACTGCAGAGGAACGCCGAAACTAAATTCCTCCAGGAGGGACTCGTATCCGGTTCCTGAAGGTATCAGGGTGAGAGTGAAACTACCCTGAGTTACCTCACTACCGTTTGGATACCTTATGTTAGCCATCACATTGACCTGTTGACCTTCATAGACCACTGGAGTCACGTTGAGGGACACGAGTAGCTGAGAGGGGAGAACGTAGAACCAGGTGGTGAAGTTTCCTTCCTCTATGCCTACTGATGTGTTTACACTGGCCTCATAGATCACTTGATATAAACCTTGTGTGAAATTGCTGGGGATGGTGAAGTTCGCCTCCTTTAGTCCGAAGAGGTAAAACACCCCATACTGGATCGACTCCGGTGCAGGGACTAGGGGAACCTGCGCCACTAAGGTACCGTTATGATACACGAGGGCAGTGACATTTGATGAGAAGAGACCCAGGCCGAAGCTACTGATGGTCGCTGAAAAGAACGTTACGTTCTGTCCGGGTGCAACTCCAGGCATTCCGTCAATCACTGGAGTGTATACGGTTCCGTAGACCGCTGGGCCGAAGTAGAGGTATGTGTACGCTGAACCTAGAGAGGAGTTCACTACAAGTAGGTACGTTCCCTGAGGCATTCCAGGTAAGAGTGAGAACTGATTCTCATAGATACCAGGTTGCTGGGGTACCTGTAAGAGAGTCAGGTTCAATACCGTCTTTCCGTCCCTAATCAGGTAAGCGTTAACGGTCATGTTACTTAAGGGAGTGCCGTTTACGGAGGTCAGTTGGACCTGGATGGGAATCGGTTCGTTGAGAGGAAGAGGGAAGGAGAAGGGGAAGGGAACAGGTTGAACTATGACTAGGGAGTCACCTATATCTATGTCAGTCTGCCCCACACCACCCAGGCCAGAGGAAGTACCATTGACTATGACACTCCAAATGTTGGCAGGATCGCCAGGTGATACCGTGAACTCTCCGTTCCAATAAGTCCCGTTGAAGATCAGCGGGACAGTTCGCAAGAATCCTGAGGTGGTATAGATATATGCGGAGAAGTTGCCTTGATCCACTATAGTACCATTCTCTAACGAAATGTACGCTACGACTTTCACTGTGGCGTTATATGGGTACCAAGGGTAAGTGGAGTTTGACGAAAATGTGGAGACCGATACCTCCAGCTGGTTTAGAGACTCGTATTCCTTGAAAGCGGCGAGGAGGTAACCGTAGTTCGGTGACCCGAGACCTGTGACCATATTGTAACCATTCCTCGAGCTGTATAGTCCATTGAATCCCTGATATATGGGGTGGAAGGCCTTATCGTAAAGTGAGGAGTTCATGATCCAGTATAGGGCGGGATTGAGCAACCCTAACGGATGCCCCAAGACAGATTCAGCATCGGCTATCATTCCGGCCCAAAGGGGAGAGGCCAGGGATGTACCTCCTATGACCTCCTGAACCCCCTCAACGTACACTATCATCCCAGTGTAAGGGTTTGCGTCAGCGGCCACGTCAGGTAGTTCCCTCATGTTCGCATGGAGGTACTTAATCTGATACCATGGTGCTGGGAAAAGCGTACTCATGCCCCCACCAGAAGAGACACTGGATACCGAGGGGTAGAAGTACTGCGGTAGAACGCTCCAAGCAGTTTCAAACCCGTAATTCGCACTGGCGTTCTTGTTCTCTAACGAGCCCTTTGTGACGTTCAAGTATAGTGACGTTCCCCCAACTGCAGTTACGAAGGGAGATGAAGCAGGAAAGTTAACTCCACCGTATGTCGTAGTAGTACCGTCATATGCACCTGTATCTCCAGAGGAGGCGAAGAAGGTTATCCCTTCGGCTGCACCTAGAGCAAAGTAATAGTCCAAGAAGGGGTAATTCGGTGTACTCATACCTTGGAAGTATGCGTAAAATCCTGAGGCCCCTATTACGTTCTCGGGCAACCCCCAACTCATGGACACTACCTGGGCTAAGTCCTCTGATACCACGAGGTCTACCGCATTGAACAACGCTGCCCCTGGGTTAGATGCTATAACGGCTATCACGTGAGCGTAGGGAGCCATGGTGTGGACTGCCTCCACGTCGAGGGCGGTCTCTGCATCCCAGCCAGAGAAGATTCCGAAGATGGGGTGATAAGCTCCTACAGGGAGTATGGTGAGGTTGATGGGAGGAAGATGGAACTGTATATCGAAGGATTTGAGATCCTGAACAAGTTCTGGATCCCCGTAGGCGTCTATCACCGCCACCGTGACGTTCTTACCTGCGGGAGTTACGTTGTAGGCCCCCTGTAATTCCTGGGGAGTGTAGTAGAGTGCAGAGAACTGAAATCCGTAATAGTTGGTGGGAGAAGTTGATGGAATTAGTCCTTGAGTCCCTAGACGGCCCAGGACTATGTCTTCTGGCATGATTTGAGTGAAGTTAGTGAGACCGGCTATGAGCACCCCCTCCAGTTGGAGAGGAACGACTGGGGGAGTCAGGGGCCTATAGTAAATCTCCCCCTGATCGTTGAATAGACCTAGTTTAGTCTGGAATACCTGTTCCACCAGAGACGCGTTAGCCAATACCATCAGTGAGAAAGGACTCTGGTAGACTACGTGAAATCCCTTGGACTTAAAGTAATGAACTAAGTTAGCCTCCTCCTCCACGTTTCCAAAAAGGGATATCAATTGAGTCCTGTTCAGTGGTTTTATTTGATGATTGCCCACCTCCTGGGCCAGGAGGAGAAGGTAGTTCATGTCCTTGGGAGGTATGAACACTGATATACATACCCCAGCACTCTCAGGTAGTGATCCCTGACTGATGCCCTGAAACTGAGGACCGTAATACTGAGCGTAGGCTGTCGACTGAATGACTGGGATTGAACTCATTATTACTAAACCTATCACGATAAGAGATACTTTCATCACAATAAGGTTGCATGTCCCTTATATTAACCTTGTCCAAAGATATAGGGAAAGAAAATGTGGAATTGAAACTCTCCTTTTATAAGTATTGTAGAAGTGAGCCCAGGTAACTTAGCAGTAGAGATTGGCTGGCCGCCTTGGCAAAATTCAACTCAGTGACGAGATAGTTTCCGCTCACCGCGTAGAGTATCAAGGTGTTGTTGTTCAGCGGATTCGGGTTGGCTACGAAGTAAGTGGAGCCATCTAGTTGGCCTGTGGAGACTATTGCACTATGACCTGTGTAGTTAACGTATGACTGGAAGAAGTTTAAGGCGCTCTGATATTGTGATTGAGCCTGTTGACTGGAGTTGAATTCGGCGACTTGTACTGAGAGGAGAGAGGTGGAGTTTGCGTATACAGCGACATAAGCCAAGGTCAAATTGATGGCGGGCTGATGCATAGCTGATTCATAGTGCCTGAGATCATTAGCATACTCCCCTAAGTTGTTATATAAGGACTGGGTCAAGTTCACCCCCCTGAGTGCGGTATAATTCACATAGGCCCAGCTAACCATTCTCATGCCCTGTTCTTGAGGAAAGATAGAGGTCGGGGACGGAGTTGGGGGCCTTGAATTCAGTACATCCTGATATTGTATCATTAAGAGGTTTAAAGCGGACTGAGCTGGATTCGAAGTACCCTTGACGAGGTCTGCAACCAGATACTTTCCGTCGTAACCCAAAGCCAATCCTGTTGACGATATATTACCATAGACGTACTCTAACTCGCCAGACTTGTTCACATTGAAGTCGTAACCTGCCACAAGGATCAACGCAAGCTTTCTGAAGTAAGCTGTGGCGTTGGGAGAAGTTACTGTTGAGAGAAGAGAGACCGCCGTGGAGTTCTTGTTACTGAGAACTTCTAAATAGGTCGTTCCAAAGTTCTTGCTCAAATTCTGGACGAGCATACCTGGAGTGGTGTTCGTGGGAAGTAGCCCAGATAAATTACTTACCTCAAGCCACGCTCCTACAACGTACCCGTTCTGGCCAGTAGCGCTACCGGCCTGTGCCACTGTGGGAAGCAGTGTGGAGGAAGGTGTCGTGATTACAATTGGCTTTACGGTATTAGTTTGGGATGAATTATGAACCGTGGAGATTTCCATGAAATATACCACAGAGGAGAGTATCAAGACCACGGCAACTATGCCTACTACTGTAGCCGATTTCATGAATGTGATTGACCTCCCCTCGAATATAAACGTTTGCAAAATACTTATTTAGACATGGACAATCGAAACGAAAAATCGACTCGATTTTCCGATAGCTATTTATATTACTTCTGAGAGTTCTTTTTATGATCCATCCTGGATCTGGACACTGGAGACATAGGAGAGGACTTAGGTACCTGGTCCTCGCCTCCTTAAGGGAATCACCTAAGAACGGGGTAGAAATTATAAGAAGCCTGGAGGACATGAGCATGGGATTTTGGAGACCATCTCCTGGCTCCATTTACCCCTTACTCGCCACAATGGTCGAGGAAGGACTCATCAGGAAGAGAGAGGACGGAAAGTATGAGCTGACCGAGGAAGGCAGGGGACACCTGGGAATCGTGGCGGAGTCTAGACCTTCAACCCCTGAGGAGATGTTGAGGGAGATGGAAATCTACGTGGAGTACTTCCAGGACCTAAAGGTTACCGAGCCGGTGAAATTGGAGGGACTGAAGGAAAGAATACGATCTCTGGGTGAGAAGTTACTGAAAGTGGGGTCGTAAAATGAGGGTAGCAGTTCCCGTCACTGGCGGAGTCGTTGACGGTCCAGGTGAAGGAGAGGTCGTAAGGATATATGAGGTGGGGAGCGACGTCAAGCTCATTGAGGAGTATGAGAACCCAGCTAAGTACGCCATGGCCGCCAGAGGCGTTCACATGCTGAAATCTGCGTTGGAGAGGGGAGCGGAGGCCTTCATAGTGGCAGAAATCGGTCCTCCAGGATTGAGGTACCTTGAGTCCAAAGCTAAGATTTACCTTGGAAAAGGTTATCCGGTGGAGCTAGCACTTAAGAGGTTCATGAAGGGGGAGTTACCTGAGATTAAGGAGCCGACCCACGGTCATCATCACGAGAGAAGAGTAAACAGGTTTTAAAGACTAAACTTCAGCTTGACTGTGCGTCGACTCTCCTCCCCTATCTTCCGCCTTATCCTCAGCTTTGCTCATTTCCATGACTTCAGCTGCCAAGAAACCCAAAATTATGGATCCCATGAAGAAATAAACTATTACTGGAGAGGATTTAGATATAGACTGAAATAGTTCAAAACATGAAAAGAGGATGGCCCCAATGGAGAGGGTAAGCCAACCCACTCTCTTCGACATCTTGCTCAAGGAGATCTTGAAAAGTGAGAAGTCTGACGCGAGGTGAACGAACAAGTTGGAGAGAAGCGACACCAGACCAGCCACCGTAAAGGCGAGGAAGGCGTTGAAGTTAGACAGCAGTTCTCCGCCCAAGACTATCACAAAGAACGCAACGATCGATACCAAAACTGCGTTAACGGGCCCTCTACCAGGGTTTAGCTTTCCCAAGGACTCAGGGAGGAATCCTCCCCTGGCCATTGCAAATATAGTCCTCGAGGTTGACATCAAATAACTCAGAGTCGCCAATATCCCGTCGTTGGCAGCCGCGAACAGTACAAACGCTAACGTAAGTAACCCGAACCTATCTTCTATGAGGTGAAGCAGATCTAAATTGTTAGCCGACATATGGAAGTATATCAAGTGATCTGTTATGCCGTATATATCGAAAGCCGCCAACAGGCCTCCCATTAGTATGACAGTCACTATGGCCTTAGGTACGCTCTTCTCTGGATTCTTTACCTCTCCTGATAGTGGGGTTATGGAACCGTAGCCTGTGGGAATACTGGAACCAAAGAGAATACCCAAAGCCAATGAAGAGAGGTTCAAGTTAGAAGGTACTGGGTTGTAGAGGTAGAAATGGGTAGATCCCATGAACAGAACTGCCAAAGCAGACATCATCCCGATCTCCATGACACTAGCAACTATTGCGTACTTGGCTGTTGGCCTTATGCCAAGAACCGCAAACAGGCTAGATATGCCTAGAATGGGCAGTGCTATTAACAGAGAAGGTATCTCCAATATGGTGGAGAGGATATACGAAGCTCCTAGGACGTAAGCAGAACCATACATGGTGGAGTAGAGGAGGTAAAGCCACCCTGTCTCAAATCCCAGCCTCTTTGACAGAGAATAGTAGGCGTAAGTATAATACCCCCCAGTCTTTGTGAACTTTCTCGACAACCTGTAGACTACTAGCCCGTTTAGGAGCACCAGTAAAGTGCCTAGGACTATGGCTAGGGAGGCTGCCTGGCCTACATAGAGGTAAACTGCCACACCGTAGGTCAATACGCTAAGGAAGGGAGATTGCCCACCTAGGCTTATGAAGACAAGGTCCAGGACGCCGATCTCCCGCTTAGGTTCCTCTTTCCTCACTTTCTCCAGCGATTTAGCCATTCAGGGTGAGGTGAATGTAACGAGGTATTAAAAACCTTCCACTTTTTTGTTATCTTTAGACGAATTTAATGGAATATTCTTCATGGACTAACATTCCGTGGAATGAACTCGTACCTTGCCCACGACACTATAGAAGAGGGGCTTCAAAGGGACGGAAGACTGTAACTCTTTCACGTAACTACTCGTTATTTTCAATTCGTTATTTTCAATTTTATAAATATCGTTTTGACATCGGTTATGTTCATGTAGTATTACCCAAGAATTCTCTCTTGACGATCTCCCAACTGATGACGGGCATTGCTCACGAGGATGGGAGAGAGAAGTCGGATGGGTATTGAAGTTTCCCTCGACCAGCCCCAATGATCTGGGGGTGACCGTCATGATCCCTTAGGAGGGGTGCCAGTGGCGGAATTAAAAGTGGTTAAAGAAGGTAAGTTACGCCACGGGTAAACACCTCGCCTCTCTACGGTAGACTTAAGATCACTTTTCTAAAAATATTTGATCTTCAATTTCAATTGTGAGTAAGAAAGGGTCAATGCAAGGGAGTAGTCATATTACTCATGAACAGAACGTGGGGAATACGATCGATCTCACGCCGAGAACTTCGGCGAACTGCAGGTAAGATAGAGTCCTACCTGAACTTTCTGGGAAGGCGAGGGAGGTGGCCGAGGCCCCGGTCTCGTCCTGACTGTTGAACGCTTCGGTTGAGAGGTTCACTCGGGCCAGATCTCGTCCCAGACCGTGAGGAACTACGCGGGGAGGTCGTGGCCGAAGAGACGCTGAGGAGGGCGAGGGAGGTGAGAGTGAGACTGCGGGGAGTAGAGGAGGTCCGAGTGTCACTGGACTGGTCGAGCGTGAAGTTCAGGATAAGTACGTGAAGGGTCTCGGGGGCTGAGAGAGGGGACTCTCCTGGAACTACGCCACGGCCATGACCAGGGTGAGGGGAGGAACCTGATGAGTGTGGTGAGACACGTGAGGAGGGCGAGGGAGGTTGAGGTCGTGAGTTCGCTCGTGGAACAGGTCCTCTCCCCGGGGGGTCAAGCTCGTGGTCCTCGACGCCGTAGAACCTGGCGTCGAGGTACTTCGCCATCTCTTAGTTATCTACGTCCTCGCAGTCTCTGTTGGGGACGTGAAGGTCTACCGTGAGACGGGGAATTCATGATCAAAGGTGAGAGATATGAGGCGGAGGATCAGGTGAGCTTCAGGCCCCTAGTTCACGGCTGTACCGTGAAGGAGACGATCCACGCGGTCAGGACCACCTACCTCTCCCGGGAGGTCCTCAGGCTCTACAACGTGGTCAGGACCCCCTAAGGCCTCCCGAGGATCAAGACCTTCCTGCCCTTCACGAACTTCACTTGGTGGAGCTCAGGCTCCTCACCTTCACGCCGGCCTACCCTTATACTCCGTCCTCGTGACCTTCAAGGGCGTGGTGAGACTCAGGTAGTAGTTATTCGACTTTCCCTTAACTGACGTCCTGTTATCAAGGGAACTCTAATAATTACTACTCAGGTTCCTCCTGATCTTGCTCTTAATTGAGAAGATAACATATTATCTGTGTATTCCTCTGTTGAATTATTAGAATTGTTTCGATTTAATTCTGACTTATTTTCGAGGAGGTGATTTTGGGTCTACCGTAAGAGGCGAGGTTAGCCATTCAGGTTTCCATTGCAAATCCACTTTATTTGAATCCTTTTAGAGTAATTAGTCGTGAATTCGGGAGAACTTAGCGGTGATAAAGTAGAATTTGCATTACGTGATAACATAAAACTGCTATTCGCAATGGATCCGTGAATCATCCAGGCGAGGTTTTCCGCTCCCTTTGAACTCCCACTCTAATATATAAAATTTATATTTAGAATCCGAAACTTATGTTGATGTTAAGGCTGTTCCTACTAATGACCCTGACCCTCTCGGTGTTCTGGATTTTGACCTTTCACTCGGTTGCTCTGGGAACTTACACCCTACCGCTTGGCCATTACGTCTTTGAACAACTTCCGATAAAGCAACCCTCCATAGTTGAGGTCTCCTGGAACTCCACCGGGAACGTGTCAGTTATGGTTATGGATCAGGGGCAGTTCACTCAATTCCTGAACGGGAGTAACCCATATCAGGGTGCAATCTCTCTGGCTAGGTCGGGAACCCTCCTTTACCTTGCTACTCAGGGCACCTATTACGTGGTCGCTTACGCCTACCTTCAGGACGTCAATGTGAGCCTCAACTACAGCGTGGAACCTGCAAACGTTACCTTCACCCTATTCCCCTTTTACTCCGAGATCTACACCTTGAACCTCACTTACCCTTTTAACCTCCACGTGTTCTTCGTCTCCAACTCAACCCTGGAGGTAATGATCTCGAACTTACAAAACCAGACGGTCTTCCTATCCAAGGGAACCCACCTGAGTTCTGGAAACTTCGTGAATGCGACCCTGACCTTACCAGCAGGGGAGTATAACGTCAAGGTGTCAAATTTGCTTAACTACACGGTTCCGGTCTATGGGTTCGTAACCTACTCATCAGTTTACCCGAACCCGTTCTCCCAGTCCAGGGAGTACTTCCCCATGGGTATCGCGTCGTACGGTATCTATAACAGGTCTGGCACACCTGTTCCTTACACTGTGAGGGCACCTGTGGTACTAGGTTGGGTCAACGTATCTTCCATTCTAGCTCATGACAGTTCAGCCAGAATCCTCAACGTTTCCCCTTACTCTGCTTCCCTCCAACTTAACGTCCCCCTCGTGGTCTACACCGGTCAGGGCAATCAGACCTACTGGGTACAGAACGTGGCCGAATTCCTTACGAACGACTCAGTCCTGTGCTACCAGTCCAGCGTCCTTAACGTGACCTCCGTCAATGCTACTCTTACCAACAACTCGATAACCGGAAGGGGTGCTGTCTACCCACCATTCCAGAACGGATTCTACTACACGTACATCACTAGGAACTACACGTATCACTTACCCCTATCCCTCGAGCTCTCCGTGAACGTGAGCGTCCTGCAGGGGTTAGGGGTTCAGCTCAAGTTCTGGGTCATGGTAATTCAGAACGGTTCACAGTACCCGATGAAGGGCTTAACCTTCGATTCCGTACTCGTCAAGGTGCCCGCCAAGAAGGCGTTTCTGTACGTTTCAGGATATCAAACTCCAGTGTCCATAAACTATTACGACGCAGAACTGGTCTTCGGAGGGGGTGGAAACGGTGCTATAGCCACGTTCAAACAGCTCAACGCATACCTGGCCCTCTTCTATTACAACGGCTCCCTGAGGCCGTTTCCCAGCGTCTATTCCTTCGGCGGAGACACCGCAGAGGCATCGACCAACGTCAACGTGATTTACACAGGCAATTTTGTTCTAGCAACGGTGGGCAACGAAGATCCTGCCTTCCTCACCAACAGTTTTAGTCCAAAGCTCCCCGTGGTGCATCCAAATTTGGTCACCAATACCACGCCTCAGGTGAGTAACACCACAAACACCTCCGGTCCCACCAAGTCCACAAACACCAGCTCGGGGACTTCGAAGGAGAACACCTCAGTGGGCGTCACCAATACCACTAACGTTCATCCTCCGATGAGTGCGTCTGGATCCAGGAACGTAGTCAATGAATACCTCCTGGTACCAGTGGTGATCCTAATAGTAGCGGTCTACTTATGGTTCAGGAGAAGAGGGAGGAGGCCTACTCTGAACCTTTAGTTTGCGTTTTTATCCAACCTCTCCTTAAAGTAAACCAATGAAGATATCACAACTGATGATCCTAGGCCTACTACTGGAGGGAGAGTTGAGCGTATCAGAAATAGGTGAATATACTGGACTCGACGAAAGGGAACTGAAGAGGGAGCTCAAGGAGCTCCTTAAGGACGGATTGGTTGAGGAGAAGGCTGTCCTGGGGGGAGATCTAATCCTAGCCATAACGCAAAGGGGTACTGAGGTACTCCTGGAGAACTACCAGGTTTTAAAGAGGTTCCTTCAGAACCTGGAGGACACTCTATGTCTCCAGTTCAGTTGTTAACTGACTCTCCAAAGTTACGATGCGTCTTGTAAGGTGATTAGGGAAGTCAGTCGCGCAGCTGGAACTCCTCATCTTTCTGGGCCGAACCGTCTTCGCATAAACGGATTAATGTCAAGGTTTTTGAACGTAGCATCTATTAAATTTCACCTTGATTAATGGACTATATTCAAGGGGAAAGTCCCTAGCCTTTGTTTAGAATTTTCTTCCGCATACCATAACATGAGACAGTAGTTCTTCCAGCAACGACGTGTGGACTTCGAAGCTACGTGGGGCAATTACTACGAGAAGTACAAGGAGGCACTCGGTAGTGCCAACGGGCAGGCCATGATGCAGAAGAACAATGAGGCCTGGTAGTGCTTCTCACTGCTGAAGTTGAAGGAGGAATACGATGCATCAGGCACGTGAGCGCACCTAGATACCGGAAGGACAAGGACACTAAGGAGAGCAAGTTACTAGTCGCAGTGAGGCAGGACAGGTACGTCGTGGAGAGCAGGACTAGCTGGTCCCGAAGTACTTCGGCCTCGAGATCGAGTTCGTGAGGAGGTTGAGGCGATACGGGAAACAGGACAGCTCGAGATATACTACGACGAGGTTGAGAAGCTTGGTACGCCTCTATCACAGTCGAGGTTGGCGTGGAAAAGACGAGGAAGGGCAAAAGGTCGAGATACGTGGTCCAGGGCGAGAGAAAGAAGATCCAATTCGAGTCCCCAAAGGGGGAAAAAGTGGCGTCGATCGACCTGGGCGTCAAAATCACACATGTTGTTAGGTAATACAATTAAAGTCCATAGCCCCTAAGGGTTATAAGGTGTACACAAGGAATCTCTCCTTTATGGAGATAGAGCGTGAGCTGGACCTTTACAGAGTCCTGAGAGACGCTAAGGAACAGGGTAAGAAGGTCGCCATAATAGGTACTGGAACTCATGCGAGAAAGAGTGCCGATATCATAGTGACCACGCTAAGGATGTCCGATTTCGAGATAAGGGGAGACACCCTGAGGGCTCAGGCCGGCGTACCGGTGGCAAAGATCAGGGAAGAGGCCTCGTCTCAGGGCCTCCTCTTCCCTACCCTCTACGATGGGACCGTTGGCGGTTTACTCGCCACTAATGAACCTTCCACGATATCTACAGCCTACGGAACACCCGAGAAATTTACTGAGTGGGCAAGAATAGTGACTCCTGTGGGAATTTTCAGGTGGAAGGGTTTCCTAGGTTCAAAGGGCCTTCTGGGAGGGTTCACAGAGGCCTCAATGAGACTCCTCTCGAGACCAAACTCAGTGGTCACGTATACCTCTCAGGTGGAGTTCGAGGAGGCCCCCTCAGTGTTCGATAAGCTGCTGAATAGGTCTCCCATCGCATTGCTCTTGGAATACGACGGTAAACTGAGGATACACGCCTCCTTCACATCTCCCACCATGGAGGGAATGGAGTCCTACGAGGGAGTCCCAGTGGTGGAGGAGAACGACAGGGGAAGCTTCATGGTCAGGACAACGGGTATCACCGAATTCCTCGAGGTCGTCAAATCAGTGAACCCTGTCTATGCGTATTATATACATGGAGTGGGTTGGAGCAAAGTGTACACGTCCGACGAGGAGGAACTAAACAGGTGGGATCACTATCCCTCCTCCGAGGCCAGAAAGATCGTTCTGAGAATTAAGACCGTCTTGGATCACTGGAACGTCCTAGTCTAGTGAATGACCATTGCCGTAGTCAACAGTTTCAGATAAACTGTGAAGTTTATGTCATTTGATATTATTCAACATTCCTAGTCTTTTTAACGCTGTTAAGTAAGCTGAGGCTGTATGCCTGTCAAAACCCTTCTCCCTCATCACCTTCTCGTGGTCTTCTGAATTTGTAGTACCCTTAGGGTTAACTAACACAACGTTAAAACCCAACCTCAACGCCTTAATAACGCCGTGAGTTAACAACTGTTTCTTAGCGAAACGCGTTATCTTCCTATTACCGCTCTTACTCGTGGTGAACTTCCTCCTCTTAACTAGAAACAAATCCTCAAAAACATCGTAATCAACGCCAATCCTTGATAGGAAACTGAGGGCTTGTGAAAGAGCATTCAAACGTAAAGCCATAGCTTTCCCTTTAGGAAAACCTGGCCTAGTAACATCTGAATACAAAAAAGTCTTAATGGCAATAATTTCACCCCTCTTGTTGATTACAACGTTCAACCTATCACTATTCAAATCAAAACCGGAAAACAAACCGTAGCCATTAGGTTTCGGGGGCGATTCAGGGCTCCTTTGTGAATTGTAATATCTCTGTTGATTTGGACTTATTCAATGGATGAATTATTGAATATATTTGACCATTTCACGAAGAAATAAGGAATACTGTAATATTATTACAAGAGCGAGATAACAGGTCGAGAGGTTGTAGTTGAGGGCTATGGCCCGGGCGATCTGGAGTATCCTCCAGGGGGAGTGGCACTTCCCGAACTCTCCAGGAGGGAGTTGAAGGACTCGGCCAGGTTGTTCGACCTGAGGAGGGGCCTCCCTGGGGGCGAGGAGGTAGGAGAGGAGGGGGGAGCCACGGGTGGGGACGGACTCGGCGAAGGTT
>Ga0080006_1135142_pt1 | contig 30877 bp, 25 predicted proteins | sample RS3BMetagenome_FD_69209 | JGI IMG/M metagenome (GOLD analysis project Ga0080006, IMG submission 69209) | Ferric oxide microbial mat and aquatic microbial communities from Rainbow Spring, Yellowstone National Park, USA - RS3B (SPADES... ...
ATCCGCCTCATCGGCTCGCTGCAGCATCGAGCAGACCGAGGAGTGGGCCGAGCAGCGTCGGTACATGAGCGCCGAAGCCCTCAGCAAGGTCCGACCGGCGAGGTTCCCCGACGCTCGCCACGGCACGGAAGACGCCCTCCCGGCGTCGCTGACGGCGTAGGATTGAGGGCGGATCACGCGGTGGTCAATACACCACTTCTCCGGACGTGACCGAGGAGCTCTGCTCTGGCTGCCAAGGCTCAAGGAGTGCTCTGGCACAGGGAGGTCTCGCGAAGCACCGACGTAGCGGGCCTCCCTTGGATCGGGCTCCCATTCTCCGTCTCATCGGCTCGCTCGTGATCGAGCAGCACCAACGAGTGGGCCGAGAGCGCCGCTCCATCGGCGCTCTCGCCCTCGCCACGCTTTAGCGGGTGCGTTTGCCAATGCCGACCACGGCACGGGACCTACCTTTGCGGCGTCGTTGACGACGAGAGGATCGGGGTGGGATCACGCGGTCGTCGCTGCAACGCTGCTCCAGACGCGGCCCAAGCTCGCTGTGGCCCGTTGTCTCCGAGGCGTAGCAGGCCCACGATCAGCATCGCACCCGTCGTGGGCTTGCAACTCCGCGACCAGCAAGCAGTCGGCAGCGTGCGCTCCTCGCCCACGCCGTACTCCGGTAGCAGCAAAGACGTGCATTCTGATCCGCGCATCCCACCGATGATGGTGCCAGCGAGCTGGCACCTAGAACCAGCCGCAACGGGAGCTGCAACGACGAGGAACTGGGCGTCGGTTGCCTTCGTGCGGCTGCGCGCAAGGAGAACCTGCGTGCTCGCAGCGACGACCCGAGCCCGGCCGCCGCCAACCGCACAGCGAGGAGGCGCTCCGGGGCGGGGCGGCCATCGCGTCGGCCCAACACGACTGGTCCTGGAGTGGTCCGCGTGGTTTTGGGCGATTCAAGCAACTACCCACTCTGCGAGCTCACCATCACCCCAACGTGGTCATCCCCACATCGTGGAGCTTGCACGCGGAAACGGGGGGCCGTAAGCCTGTGCTAGCCGGCCACTCGCCCCTGCTCGGCCTGGAAGTCCTCCCAAGCGAGCCGCAAGCCCTTGGCCAGCTCGGTCGGGGCCTTCAGACCGAGCGAACGCGCGCGGCTCAGGTCAACGGCCACGCCCGGCATCTCACCGGACTTGGGCGGCACATGCCGCAGCCGCAACGCCGTGCCGACCACATCGCCGACCAGATCGACGAGCTCGTTCACGCTCACACTGGCACCGGCACCAAATGCGACAGTCCCCGAGAAGCCCTGCTCATCCAGACGCACGAACGCATCGACGACGTCATCGATGAAAACGAAGTCGCGCACCTGCTCGCCATCGCCGTAGACGGTCATCTCGGTAAGCCCCACCACGTGTCGGAAGAGCCGCGGCACGATCGAGTCCTTGTGCCACATCCCTGGCCCGTACACGTTGGTGAGGCGCACCGACGCCACCTTGAGTCCGTAGCTGGCTGCGTAGGCGTGCCCCAGCATCTCGCCCGCAGCCTTGGTCGCGCCGTAGGGCGTGAGCGGGGCCAGCGGCGACGACTCCGAGACGAAGCCCGTCGTGCCAGCACCCACAACCGCGTTGGTCGAGGCGAACAACACGTTCGCCAGGCCGTGCAAGCGAGCGAACTCAAGCGCGTGCTGGTAACCCACGAGATTGGACTCGAACACGTCCTGAGGGTCGTTCACCGATTGCAGTACGCTCGTGCGAGCAGCGAAGTGGTAGAGCGCGTGAACGGGCTGGCCGGCGAGTTCTGTCGCCAAACGCACCCAGGTGCTCTCGTGCTCGATCGAACCCTTTACGAAGCAATCGACATCCTGGTGGCGCGGCGCGACGCGGTCGACGATCGCGACCCTGGCCCCGCGCCCACGGAGCTCGCGCGCAACCGCGCTGCCGATGAAACCCGAACCCCCGGTGATGACGATCCACTCGGCCTGCTCGTGCACCGCGCTCTCCACCTCTCGCTCCATACACGCCGGTCGCCGACGCGTCTCCTCGCATATCCCGGTCCAAGGCCGCCCACGGGCGCCGCCGAGGATCCTTCGTTCACTCTGCAGTAACCTTAGTCGAGCATCCGGATGAGCGGGGAGCCGAACGGCGATCCCTAACCATTCGGTAACAAGCTCCCCCACGAGCCACGGGTGAGCGCGAACCTAGACTGTGAGCCGTGGATCGCTTCGATCGAGCCGGGCGCTGGCTGCTGCGGCGTATCGGCCTGGCCAGGTTGGTGCCGCTCTGGGATCGTTTCTGGCGCTACGCGGCGGGCTCGGCCGCCACAGCCGTCCTGTCCCAGTTCGTCCTGCTCTTGCTGTACTCGACAACCCACCTGCTCGATCCACGCGATGCCTCGATCGCGGCGACCCTAGCGGGTATCCCTCCGTCCTACTGGCTCAACCGCTCTTGGGCATGGCGACGCCGCGATCGCTCCTCGCTCGTGCGCGACGTGCTTCCGTACCTCGCCATGTCCCTCGTAAGCTTGGTTGCGTCAACGTGGGCCGTCGACGTAGCGCACGCCCATGCGCTTGCCCTCGGCGCGTCCCGCCTCGACCAGGACATCATCGTTCAGGGGGTCTACCTGGGATCCTTCGTGGCCCTGTGGTTCGGAAAGTTCGCCTTCATGCAGGTGGTGCTGTTTGGCACGCACGGGAGGACCATCGACGCGTCCTCACCAACCGCTACGCTCCGTCGCGCTGGCGCGAGCGAGACGTCCTCGTAGCGTGGATCCCTGGTACGCCAGTAGGTTCGAGAGCCATGCGCCACCAGGTTACAGCGCCCTACGACGACGGCATCGCCTCGCACCACCGGCGATACCTTGCAAGCCGCAGCCGCCTGCGCGTGCTCGGTAGGTGCTCCTCGAGTCGCCCCCCAACCTCAACGGCCACCTGCCTGACCAGAACGTCGGCAACTACCTGCGCGATCGACGCTGCGCCACTCCAAACTTCGAGCCGCGCTGCAAGCGCGCTCGCCGACTGATCTGCAAGCCAGCAGAGCGCGAAGCCAAGACCCTCGACGCAGGCGGCACCGAGCGCGCCAGCCGACGTCGTCAGGGCAAGCCCTGTCAGCTCAGCACTGTCCACGCTGTAGCTGGCTCCCTCACGTCGACCGTGAAGCAGGAGGCGTTCCGTGGTGGGCTCCGCCTCGTCCAGACGAACGGCGTTAAGCCCTCTCGAACCGGCGAGTACCAGCACCCGAGCAAGCAATGCGGTTGGCACCACTACCTCGGCGATCACCTGCTTCTCCACGGCCAGGCAGAAATGCGTAGTGGCGCCGCCAGCACCTGGCGGCGCCACTACGTGAACCTGTCCTACCGCTGGCTCCTGCCTCGCCATGGCAAAACCCAGGGTAGTCGCAGCACCTAGGCGAGCAGCTGGGCCCCGACCTCGTGCGAATCGTCGATGACTACTGGCTTGATGCCCTTGGTGACCGACAGCCACGCCGCACCGGCCGCCGCGCGGTAGCCACCGGCGCAGTGCACCACCACCTGCTTCGAGGTGTCGATCTCGTCGATGCGTTCCGGCATGAAGTAGATCGGCACCTGGATCGCTCCTGGGATCGGCAGCGAGCGCGCCTCCGACGGGTTGCGAAGATCGAGTAGCACGTGGTCGCTCTGGCGGTAGCGCTGGACGTACTCGGCCCAGCTGATCCTCTCGAGCGTCTCGACGCCCCACGCCTCCATCAGCGGCTCCGGCTCGATCCAGCCGCGCACCTCATCGATGCCGATGCGCCCGAGGCTCGTGGCCGCCTCCCGCGCAGTGGCCTCGTCGGAGGAGACCAGCACGATCGGGCGTCCATAGTGGTGCATCCAGCCGAGGTACGTGGAGAAGACGCTGGAGTACTCGAAGGCCAGGGTTCCCTTGGGTCGGCCCTCCAAGCTGATCTTGCGCGGGCGGATATCGACGACGACCGCATCGTGGTGGTCGCGCAGCTCCGTCACCGTAGCCACGTCGAGCTTGGGCAGCGAATCGATGCGCAGCGGGGCCGGACCCGAGACGTTCGCCGGGCCCATGTGCCGGTAGTAGGCCGGGTATGGGTCGTAGGTCTGCACCAGCATGTCGGCGAACGCCTTCGCCGAGTCGTACTTGAAGACGATGTTGACCTTGCGCTCCCCATCGAGGGTGGAGTCACCCGCCTCCTCGACCGAGACCGACGAGCAGAACGAGCCGAAACCGTGGGTCGGCATGAGCGTGGTGGCACCAGGCAGTTCCTCGGCGAGCCGATGCGCGCTGCGCCACTGATCCTCTGCGAGGGAGTGCGTGAGCTCCGGGCTGATGAGGTCAGTGCGCCCGACCGAACCGTAGAGCAGGGAGCCGCCCGAAAGCAGGATCGGTGGCCGCTCCCCCTTGGGGTCGCGCACGGCGAACGAGATGTGCGTCGGGGTGTGACCCGGCGTGTGCAGGATCGTCACCTCCATATCGCCGAGGCGCAGCACTTCCTTATCGGCCACCGGTCGGCGCTGAAACTGGACCTGCTCCCCCTCGAAGACGAGGTAGTCGACACCGAGCTCCTTGGCCAGCGCGTAGCCGCCGGTCACGTAGTCGTTGTGCATGTGGGTGTCACCCACGGCGACCGGCTCGAGACCGTGCTCGCGCAGCACCGCCAGCATGCGATCGATATCGCGCTGCGGATCGACGATGAGCGCGTGGCGCCCGTCGTGCACCACGTACGAGCGGTCCCCCAATTCGAGTGTGGGGACGATGACGAGATCGAGCATGTGCTCCCTCCTAGGTCGTACCGCCATACCCCCAGCGGTATCTCCATTATACCATAGGGGGTGTGATAGGTGCAATAAGCGACTAGGAGTTGAGCATCTCCTCCCCGAGGATCCTCTCGAGGGCTCGGATATCGTCTCTGAGCTTGGCAGCCTCCTCGAAGCGCAGTTCGGTGGCCGCGCGCTCCATCTCCTCGTGCAGCGACGCGATGACCTCGCGCACCTGGCTCGAGTCCATCCCTGCCACCCGCTCCTCCACCGCGCGTCGACCCAGCGAGGGCGTGGGCGCACGTCGAGCCGATGAGCCCTCTCGCACGAGATCGTCGAGGCGTGCCGACACGGTCCGAGGGGTGATCCCATGCTCGGCGTTGTAGGCCGACTGGATCGCGCGTCGCCGCTCCGTCTCCGAGATCGCCCGCGCCATCGACGGGGTGACCTGGTCGGCGTAGAGAATCACGGTCCCCTCGACGTTGCGAGCCGCGCGTCCAATCGTCTGGATGAGGGACGTCTCCGAGCGCAGGAACCCCTCCTTGTCCGCGTCCATGATGGCGACCAGGCCGACCTCGGGCAGGTCGAGGCCCTCCCGCAGGAGGTTGATGCCCACCAGGACGTCGAAGACGCCGAGCCGCAGGTCCCGGACGATCTCGATACGCTCCAAGGTGTCGATCGTGGAGTGCAGGTACCGCACCCGCACACCGAGACCCTCAAGGTACTCCGTCAAGTCCTCGGCCATGCGCTTGGTCAGCGTGGTGACGAGCACGCGCTGGCCGCGTTCGATTCGGTCGCGGATCTCGCGGAGTAGGTCGTCGATCTGCCCCTTCGTCGGGCGCACCTCGACCTTCGGATCAAGCAGGCCGGTGGGTCGTACGATCAGCTCGACGATCCGCTCGGAGTGCTCGAGCTCGAAGGGGCCCGGCGTGGCCGACAGGAAGATCGCCTGCGGGACACGCTCGAGGAACTCGTCGAAGCGCAGCGGGCGGTTGTCGAGTGCGCTCGGCAGCCGGAATCCATGCTCCACCAGCGTTTCCTTGCGGGAACGGTCCCCCGCCCACTGCCCGCGGATCTGCGGGATGGCCACGTGACTCTCATCGATGACCACGAGCAGGTCGCGCGGGAAGTAGTCGAGCAGCGTGTAGGGAGCCTGTCCTGGCTCACGTCCGTCAAGGTGTCTCGAGTAGTTCTCGATCCCGTTGCAGTAGCCGACCTCCTGGAGCATCTCAAGATCGAGCTCCGTGCGCATGCGCAGCCGCTGGGCCTCGAGGAGCTTGCCAGCCGCCTCAAACTCCCGGAGGCGCTCGGCAAGTTCGTCCTCGATGCTGCGCACGGCGCGCTGGAGCACCTCGGGGCTCGCGAGGTAGTGCGTCGCTGGGAAGACGACGAACTCGTCGAGCTTGCGCACGAGCTCGCCGGTGGTGGGGTCGACGAGCGCGAGGCGCTCGATCTCGTCGCCGAAGAGCTCTACACGCAGGATGCGCTCCTCGTAGGCTGGGTGCACCTCGAGCACGTCACCCCGAACCCGGAAACGACCGCGCGCGAGCTCGACGTCGTTGCGCTGGTACTGCATGGCGACCAACCGGCGCACCAGCTGGCCGAGAGGCTCCTCGACGCCGAGGCGCAAGGGCAGGATCTGGCCCTCGTAGGCTGTCGGGCTGCCGAGCCCGTAGATGCACGAGACCGAGGCCACCACGATTACGTCGCGCCGGGTCAACAGGGCCGAGGTTGCCGAGTGGCGGAGCCGATCGATCTCGTCGTTGATCGAGGAGTCCTTCTCGATGTAGGTATCGGTCTGCGGGATGTAGGCCTCAGGCTGGTAGTAGTCGTAGTACGAAACGAAGTACTCGACGCGGTTGCGGGGGAAGAACCCTCGGAACTCATTGGCGAGCTGGGCGGCGAGCGACTTGTTCGGGGCAATGATGAGCGTTGGACGCTGCAGGCGCTCGATCGTCCAGGCGATAGTAGCGCTCTTACCGGAGCCCGTGATCCCCAAGAGCGTCACGAAGCGCTCGCCACGCTGGATGCCCTCGGCAAGGGCCTCGATCGCCGCGGGTTGCCCGCCAGAGGGCTCGTAGGGCGCGACAACCTCGAAGCGCTCGGCCACGCCCTCCAGCCTACCTGGCTGACGCGCCGCGTAGCGAGACGCCAAAGAGGTCGCCGAGCAGGTCGTCCGCTCGGCGTTCCACCTCAAGGCCCAGCGTCTCAAGATCCTCTGCAGGCACGTAGCTTGGCAGGAGCACGCCTGGTACGGCGGCATACTCGGCGAGGGGAATCCCGAGGACCAGCCAGTGGGCCAGTCGGTAGCCGTCCACGATGGCTGCGTGGAGGCGCGAGAGCGCACCCTTTGGCGTGTGGTGGTGCGCCACTGCCTCAACCACGTCGGGGGCGAAGTTCCAGAACGCAAGCACGTCCCCGGTGATGATGGCGTGGTGCAGGCCGTAGCGACGTCGTTCTGCGCGCAGCAGCCTGGCCTCTGAGTCCGCGGTGAGCGGCGCCGTGCGGTAGGGATCGAGGTCCATCACGTAGCCAGGGTCCAGGCTCTCGAGCAGCGCGTGCCCCAGGTCGTGGAGCAGACCGGTGGAGAAGGCCAGCTGCGCATCCACGCCGAGTCGGCGCGCCACGTGGGCCGCACCTACAGCCGCGGTTACGGAGCGCGCCCAATCCTGGCGGGAGACGGCGACGACGCCGTCGACGAACGAGGCGAGCGCGAGCGAGCGCACCGTCTCGAAGCCGATGACCGCAACCGCGTGCTGCAGTGTGCGCACATTGGCCTGGCTCGAGAACACCACGGAGTTCGCGGTGCGCATGACCCGCTCCACCAGTGCCGGGTCGGTCCCGATGACCGTGGCGAGCTCGGCCGCGCCAATGTCGTCGCGGTCGATCACCGCCATGACTCGCTCGGCGACGCTGCGAGACGGCTCGCACTCGGCGATCTTCGAGGCCACCTGCTCCGCCGTGATCACCTCTGCCATGGCCACCTCCTGGCGTCCTATCGTCACGGCCCCAGGGAGCCTTTACCGTCGGGCTCAACTCCCACGAGCTGTTCCCACAGTTCACGAGCCGCCCGCCCGAGTGCCTCGATAGACCCATCGTTGACGAGCACCAGGTCGGCCTCTTCACGCTGACTCTCGAAATCGAAGCGCGAGCGACGCCGAAGGACTTCGCTCGCGCTCAAGCGGCCATGAGCAGCCACGCGAGCCGCAGCTACTTCGTCGCTCGCCCCAACCCACACCACGAGATCGCCAGCAAGCCCTCCGTCGCCTCGACGCCATAGCGGTACCTCCACCACCACGAGCAGAGCACCGCTGCGCCGTGCCGCGACCACCTGCTCGGCGAGCCGCTCGCGGATCACCGGGTGGGTTAGCGCCTCGAGCGCCCGCGTCTGCTCCTCGGACGCGAACGCCCGTTTGGCCAGCACATCGCGGCGCAGCGCACCATCGGTATCGACGATGTCCTCGCCGAAGCGGGCTTGCAGCGCCGCAAGCACCGGGGAGCCTGGCTCGACCACCTCGCGGGCAACGGCATCGGCGTCGATCCTCGCTGCTCCCCAACCTCCCAAGATCGAGCCCAAGGTCGACTTACCCGAGCCCGTTGGCCCGCAGAGGATGACGACAGGCGCTTGCCTCACCGACCCACAGCGACGACGATGCGGCCCCGAACCTTGCCCTGGAGGATCTCATCGGCGAGCGCCGGTACCTCGTTGAGACCGACTTCACTCGTCACCGACGCGAGCAGCTCGCGATCCAGGTCGCGCGCGATGGCCTCCCATGCCAGCCGACGATCCTCGAGGGGCGCGAGCGTCGAGTCGATACCGATCACCCGCACCCCACGCAGGAGGAACGGCATGACCGAGCCGCAGAAGGCATGACCAGCAGCGAGCCCGACGCTGGCCAGCACCCCGCCGTGGCCGAGCTGAGCCAGTGCGGTCGCGAAGGTCTGTCCCCCAACCGCATCGATGACGGCGGAGAACCGCTCGGACTCGAGCGGACGCGGGTTGCGCGAGAACTCCGAGCGCTCGATGATCTCGCTCGCTCCGAGACGCTCGAGATAGGCTCGCTCCTGAGGCCTGCCGGTCGAGGCCGCAACCTTCCAGCCCCGGGCTGCGGCGAAGGCCACCGCGAGCGAGCCGACGCCGCCTGCGGCACCGGTCACGAGCAACGGTCGGCTCCGATCACTGCGAGCTTGCTCCTCAATCGACCGGAGCGCGAGCATCGCCGTCAGTCCGGCCGTACCGACAGCCATCGCGTCCCGCAGACCAAGATCACCGGGGAGCGGCACGACCCACTCCGGTCGCACGTGCGCCTCCTCGCACAAGCCCCCGGCATGACGCTCGCCCACGTGAAAACCCGTAACCACGACAGGTGTGCCAGGTTCGAAGGTACCGGTTGCGTCCTCGACCACCTCGCCAGCAAGGTCGATCCCGGGAACGTGGGGATAGGAGCGCACGAGCTTGCCAAGGCCCCGCAGCACCATCGCGTCCTTGTAGTTGAGCGTGGAGTACTGCACCTTCACCCGCACCGGGTCATCACCGAGCAGCTCCTCGGACACGTCCTCAACCGCTGCACCAACCTGCCCGTCGAGCTCCCGCACGAGCACGGCACGTACCATCAGGCCTTCATCCTCCGCTCGACCGTACCAAGCAACGTCATCCAGTCGGCACTGAACGCCTGGGCTCCCTGGTCTTGAAGCGACTGGGCAACCTCCTTGAGGTTGACCCCTTGGCGCTCGATCGAGGCCAGCACCTGCTCGGCCCCGGCCAGATCGTCGTCGAGCACCGGCTCGATCTCGCCATGGTCATCGAAGGCGAGCAGCGTTTGCTCCGGAACCGTGTCGATCGTGCCCGGCGCCACGAGCCGACCGAGGTAGTACGTGTCGGGTAGATCCGGATTCTTCGTCGAGGTCGACGCCCACAGCAGCCGCTGCGGGCGCGCCCCCGCCGCGACGAGCTCCCGGTGCCGCTCCGACTCGACGAGCGCTCGGTGCGCAGCCCAGATCGTCCGCATCACCGCCAGTCCCGCCCGCCCCCGAAGCTCCCGGGACACCAACGGATCGATGGCGCTGTCCCAGCGCGAGACGAACACGCTGGCAACTGAGGGAACGAGCAGGCTCAGCCCTGCTGCGCGCCGACGCTCAAGGCCCTCGAGGTAGGCCTCGGCCGCCGCCGTATAGTGGTCGAGCGAGAAGAGCAGCGTGACGTTGACGCCGATGCCCGAGGCGATGAGCTCGGTGATGGCGGGCAGACCCTCTGGCGTGCCCGGCACCTTGATGAGGACGTTCGGCGCCGCAAAGCGTGCCCGCAGATCCCGGGCCCAGGAGAGCGTCGCTTGCGTATCGTGGGCGTACTGCGGTGGCACCTCGATGGACACGTAGCCGTCCACGCCCTCGGTCCGCTCCCACACCGGCCGGAAGAGCTCTGCAGCCTCACTGAGATCCCAGTGGGCCAGCTCGTAGACCACCTGCTCGGCGTCGGTCACCCCGCGCCCCACCGCATCGCGGATCCGCTCGTCGTAATCGGAGGAGCCTGCGATCGCATGCGACAGGATCGATGGGTTGGACGTGAGCCCACTCACGGCCAGATCCTCGATGTAGTGAGCAAGGGTTCCGCTAGCGAGCAGGCGACGCGAGATCGCGTCCAGCCACACGCTCTGGCCGTGCTCCGCGAGTAGGCGAGCTCGGTTCATGGCATCTCCTCTCGTGCACTAGGGTGTGATCGCCAGCCTCGGTACCACGAGAGCAGGCGTTCCGTCGTGGGATCGAGCTCACCTGGCTGCCAAGCCCGCGAGCCGGATGCGTAGGGGGAGAGCTGGTCTGCCAGCTCCTTGCCAAGCTCTACACCCCACTGGTCGAAGGAGTCGATGCCCCAGATCGCTCCCTGCGTGAACACCGAGTGCTCCCAGAGCGCGATCAACGCGCCCAGGGTCTCGGGCGCCAGGCGCTCGAGCATCACCACGCTCGAGGGTCGGTTACCCGGCATCCGCTTGTGTGGCCGCAGCGCTGGCGGCACGCCGAGCATCTCGAGCTCCTCCTCGCTCCGACCGTTGGCGAGCGCCTGTGCCTGAGCGAGCGCGTTGGCAACGAGTAGGTCGTGGTGCGCAGGCGGTTCGGCCTGGGCCTTGGCTACCACAACGAACTCTGCGGGCACCAGCGTCGTGCCCTGGTGGAGCAGCTGGTAGAAGGCGTGCTGCCCCTTGGTACCCGGCTCGCCCCAGACAACAGCTCCGGTCTCGTAGTCGACACTGGAGCCGTCCCGTCGAACCGACTTGCCGTTCGACTCCATCGTGAGCTGCTGGAGATACGAGGGCAGCAAGCGCAGACGCTCGGCGTACGGGAGCACAGCCCAGGTCTGCGCGCGAAGGAACGTGCGGTACCACAGCATGAGCAGCCCGTGGAGCACTGGTAGGTTCCGGTCGAGTGGCTCGCGCCGAAAGTGCACGTCCATGGCGTGTGCTCCCGCGAGAAGACTGGCGAAGGCCTCCGGTCCGATCGCGAGCATGAGGGCAAGGCCTACCGCCGACCACACCGAGTAGCGGCCCCCGACGAAGTCCCAGAAGCCAAAGACGTTGTCGGCGTCGATCCCAAAGCGAACCGCCTCCCCGACGTTCGACGAGACCGCGACCATGTGACGGCGTACCACCTCGGGGTCGGACCCGAGCGCCTCGAGGAGCCATCGACGAGCCTCGGTCGCGTTCTGCAGCGTCTCGAGCGTGCGAAACGTCTTCGAGACCACCACGACGAGGGTCGAGGCAGGATCAGCGCCGTCGAGGGCTCGGGCCAGGTCCACGGGGTCGACGTTGGAGACGAAGCGGACCGTCGGTCCGGCGTGCCCGAAGGCTTCGAGCGCGAGCGCAGCCATGCGCGGCCCGAGGTCCGAACCGCCGATCCCGATGGAGATCACGTACTCGATACGCCGACCTGTCACACCGACCCATCGACCCTCGCGCACGCGGATGGCAAAGTCCCCCATACGCTCGAGCACTTCGTGGACGGACGCCGTCACGTCCAGACCGTCAGCCTCGAAGCGCTCGTGGCGCGGGGCCCGTAGCGCAACGTGGAGCACGGCGCGATCTTCGGTGGTGTTGACGTGCTCGCCCCGAAACATCGCCTCGCGCAGCTCCACGACGCCGGTCTCGCGAGCGAGCTGCTCGAGCAGCTCGAGCGTCCGCAACCGCACGAGATGCCGACTCGCGTCCATGCGCACCAGGCCTGCGTCGAGCACGAGACGCTCGTCGCGCTTGGGTCCCTCTGCGCGCAACTCAGCAAGGCTCGCTCGCCGCAGCTGCGCAGCTTCTTCCTCGAGCTCGCGCCACACCGCGAGCGTCGTCGGATCCCGCGTCTCGATCACCAGCGCCGCTCCCACCTCCTTGAGCCCGTCGCCTCGCCACGTCGGGGGCCCGACTCCCCGAGGTGGCGAGCCCGGGCATTAGCGCCCCACTAGCCGAAAAGCCCAGTCATCCTCGCCGGGCCCCACGACCTCCAGCCTAACCCTACGCCCCGTGACCTGGTTGAGCAAGGCAGCCTTGGCTCCGAACACGCTGCGCTCGGCGCCAAGTGGCTCGGTGCTTCGAGCCTCGATCACCAGGTCGTCGGGCCGCACCACGACGCGGACATCGTGCACTGCCTGGGTGTGCGACACGTCGAGCGCGTCGGCGACCCGCAGCAGGGCTGTGAGGACCTCGACGCGCCGCCGATCGCGCTCGGGAAGCTCGTCAGGCTCGCGCAGGCCACCCCGCCGGTGGTTCAGCACGACCGCACTGACGAGAAGCTGGTCCCTCTGCGATAACCCACGAGGCGGGTTCGCTCGAAGCAGGTAGGCACCGTGGCGATCGTGGTCGCGCTCGGCGACGAAGGCGCCGACGTCATGGAGTCGAGCAGCCACCGAGAGCACGGTGCGCTCCTCGCTGTCGAGGCCGAGGAGCGCACCGAGTGCATCGAGTAGTACCAGCGCCCAGCGCTCGACGGCGTTCGCGTGCGCCTCGTCGACGTGGTACTTCTCCATAAGGTGGCGTACTGAGCCCTCCAGCAACTCGCTCGCGTCGAAGGCAAAACCTGCGTGCTCATCCTCCTCGACGGCTTGGATCAGCAACCCCTCACGAAGCGCCCAGCGGCTCGTCCAGATCTCACGCACCGGCAGCTGGCCGAGGAGCTCCTCGAGCACGACCGCACCCACCACCGCCGTGTCAAGACGGCGCTGGTCGATGCGGAGACGACGCGCGCGCTCGGCGCGCGTGGAGTGCTCCACGCGCGCGGCCGCCTCGCGGAGCCACTGAAGGTCGACGACCCTGAGCACCTGGCCATCGGCAAGCTCATCGGCACCGCCGAGCCGACGTGCGAGCTTGGCGAGCGCGAGGAACGTTCCACTCGTGAGGATGAGCCGCTGCGGGTCGAAGGCCCGGATCGCCACGAGCTCGTCGTCGAGATGAGCGCGCAGCAGCTCGGCAAGTGAGGCGAGCTCCAGCGGGGAAGGAGGATCGCTGAGTGGTCTGCGCACCACGAGCTTGCCCACGCCAACCGGCAAACTCCGAGCGCGGATGAGGTGCCGCTGGGTCCCAACGACGAGCTCAAGGCTGCCGCCCCCAAGGTCCGCGGCCACGACCGGGATCTCGCCGATCATCCCGGCCGATCGGATGGCGGCAAAGATCGCCTCGGCCTCCTCGTGGCCTGAGAGCACCCGAATCGGCACCCCAATGCGCTCAGAGAGCGTGCGAGCTGCCTCGAAGCCGTTCTCGGCGTCGCGGAAGCTCGCCGTGGCCCCTGCGACGATCACCTGCGCGCCGAAGGCTCGCGCGATCTCCACGAAGCGCTCGAGGGTCTCGGTCGCGAGCGCAAGCGCCTCGTCGTCAAGGTAGCCGACGCGAGCCACGCGCTCCCCGAGCCGGAGCATCACCTTGTCCTCGTAGATCGGCTCGACGAGCCGATTGGGGTGCACCCGACCCACCACGAGATGGAACGAGTTCGAGCCGAGGTCGAGCGCGGCAGCGCTCACCGACTCCACGGACTCGGCTCCTCCGTCCACCCAGGATTAGGAGGACCCGCGAGGACACTGCGGGCTCGCTGGCAGGCGTCCGGGTCGACGGCGACGTCGCTCCCAAGCGCCGTGCCGAGCTTGTGACGCGCTGAGGCCACCGTCGCCTCGCCGACGCCGAGCAGCCCATGGATGGCCTCCAGGTTCACGCCCTCGCCCACCTCGACCTCTACCTCGACGAAACGTCGCGGCAGCGGCAGGAGCACCTCGACGTCGTCGAGCTCGACGCTGAGTGGTACCGTCGAGCTGCTCCAGCTGCGGCGCAGGTTGCGAAGGCGCGCGATCTCGACGAGCGGCGCGGCACCGACGAGCTCGCGCACACGCCCAGCGAGCGTTGCTGGCACCCTTGCGAGCGTCCCCTCGACATTGAACTCGAGCGACTCGAACATCCCGGCCTCCGCACGCTCGGCGAGCTTGGCCGTCCAGATCGCAGGCCCCTTCGCGTCCTCCTCGAAGCGCACCCTCACCCCCACGCAGCAGCGTGCCAGCGCCAGCTCTGCCGTGTCGAGATAGCGCGATTCGAGTCTTCGAACTCCCTTGGGGACGAGCGACAGGCCGAGCCCATCACCGAGGCGCCGAACCAGGGCACGACCCTCTTCGACGGAGTCGACGGTGAGCTTGAGCTCTCGCTCAGTGACAAACCCACGTCCAACCTCGGTGCTCACCGCAGCGCCTCCGCCTCCGTGTTGAGGACCTGCTGGAGCGAGATGCCCGCCGTGGTCCGCACGCGTCGCCACGTGCCCTCCGGACTGAGCTCCCAGGCGTGCGTGTCGTCGGCAAAGGCCACCTCCAGCACGTGGAGCAGCCGCGCGCGATGCTCGGGGTCGTCGATGGGCAGCAGCAACTCAACTCGGCGGTCGAGGTTGCGCTGCATCAGGTCGGCCGAGGCAATGGCCACGACTGCCTCGGCCCCATCCCCGAAGACGTAGATACGAGAGTGCTCGAGGAAGCTGCCCACGATCGAGCGGATGGCGATCGTCTCAGAGAGGCCCTCGACGCCCGCGCGCAGCGAGCACAGACCCCGTACGACACCCTGCACCCGCGTACCGGCTGCCGAGGCATCGTAGAGCGCGTCGATGACCTCGGGATCCACGAGTGCGTTGACCTTGAAGCGGATCAACCCCCGTGGGCCGAGCGCCGCCTGGCGCTCGATGTGTTCGAGCAACCACGAGCGCAGCCCTTGCGGTGCCAGCACCACGCGCTCGAGGTGTTCAGGGTGGGAAAAACCAGTTAAGTAGTTGAAGACCTCGGCGAGGTCACGTCCAAGAACCGGGTCCGCACTGAAGACACCGACGTCCTCATAGGTGCGAGCGGTCTTGGCGTTGTAGTTGCCCGTGCCGACGTGGCAGTAGCGCACGAGCCGGGAGCCCTCGCGCCGAACCACCATAGCCGCCTTGAGGTGGGTCTTGAGGCCCACGACCCCGTAGGTGACGTGCACGCCGGCCTCCTCAAGGTGGCGGGCCCAGGCGATGTTAGCAAGCTCGTCAAAGCGAGCCTTGACCTCGATGATGACGACGACTTGCTTGCCCGCCTCGGCCGCCTCAACGAGGGCGTCGACGATCGCCGAGTCGCCAGAGGTGCGATAGAGCGTCTGCTTGATCGCAAGGACGTCCGGATCGGCGGACGCAGCACGCACGAACGCCTCGACGGAACCAGCAAAGCTCTCGTAGGGGTGGTGTACCAGCACGTCCCCGTGCGCGATTCGCGTGAAGATCCCTGGATCCTGGCCATCCTCGCTCCGGAACGCCTTTGGCACCGCACCTGCAGCGACCGGTCCTCGCCCTTGCTCGAGCGGCAGACCAACGAGCTCCCAGGCAAAGGAGCCGTCGATGGGCGCTCGAGTGCGCCACACATCGTCAGGGTGCAGCTCGAGCTCCTCGACGAGTACCTCAGCCAGCTCGTCGCTCATCGACGCGGAGACCTCCAGCCTCACCGCACGGCCAAAGCGCCGGCGACGCAGCTCGGTTTCCACCAGCTCGAGCAGGTCGTCCGCCTCACCCTCCTCGAGCACCAGGTCGGTGTTGCGCGTGACACGGAAGATCCCGACCTCCTCGATGTGCATCCCGGGAAACAGCCTGGCGACGAAGCTCGCGATTACGTCCTCGACCAAACAGAAGCGCAGCTCGCCGACGTGGAAGAGCCGGGGAACGTTGGAGGGGACCTTGATGCGTGCAAAGCGCACCACCCCGCTCTCAGGATCGCGCACCCGTACCGCCAGGTTGAGCGAGAGGTTCGAGATGTAGGGGAAAGGATGCGCCGAGTCAACCGAAAGCGGTGTGAGGATCGGAAAGAGGTCCTCAAGGAACCGCTCGTGTACTCGCCGGTGCTGGCTAGGGGTGAGATCCTCGACCGCTACGAGGTCCACGCCGAGCGCGGCGAGCGCGGGTCGCACGCCTTCGAACCACACCTGCTCGAGCCGCGACCAGAGCGTCTCGAGCTTCGCGCGGATCGCCCGCAGCTGGCTACGAGCGTCGAGGCCATCCGGCGACCGAATGGGGTGCGGCGCTAGCAGCTGGTCCTTGAGCCCAGCGACCCGTACTTGAAAGAACTCGTCCATACCCTGCGCGAGCACGGCAAGGAACTTCGCTCGCTCCAGCGGAGCCTCCCGCTCGTCGGCGGCCAGCTCAAGGACCCGCCAGGCGAAGTCGGTCCACGACAGCTCCCGGTTGACGAACCGCTCAGGAGCGCTGCGCAGCGCGGCCGGCACATCGGCGTACTCGGGCTCCCCCACCCCACCTCCTTCGGCTGCATAACCTAGCTAGTCTGGGCTCATCGCGAACCCGTAGCCGCCAGGGAAGTGAGGTCATGCCTGAGCGCGTCCGCCTGAGTGCGTGGTCCCGCGACCGACGCCGCCGTGAGCTGGAGCTGGTGGTGCTCGCGGACCTCATCGTGGCCTTTGCCTGGGCGCTCGCGTCGTGGGGCCTCAACCCCCACGCTCCCCTCCATCCGGGTTGGCAGCTCGCCTCGGTGCTCGCAGCACCCCTTGCGGCCGCCGTCGTGAACCGGTTCCTCGCCGATGCGGCGGACCCCACCATGATCCCGCTCGTCGCACTCCTCAACGGCCTCGGTTTCGTCATGATCAACCGCCTCGATCCCCACGAGGGTTCGCTCCAGGCTGTCTGGACCATGCTCGGCGCTGCCGTCTACGTCACGACGCTGGCGGTGGTGCGCAACGCGGATGCACTGGATCGCTACCGCTTCCTGCTGGCGCTCGCAGGCGTCGGCATGCTGCTGCTACCGCTCGTGCCGGGACTCGGCCTCGACATCAACGGAGCGCGCCTGTGGATCCACCTCGGGCCGTTCAGCTTCCAGCCAGTCGAGATCGCCAAGCTGCTGCTGGCCGTGTTCCTGGCATCTTGGATCGTTGAGCGTCACGATCTGCTTGCGCGCCTGCGCGGCGGCGGCCTGCGCAGGCTCGGACCGATCGCCCTTGCCTTCACCCTGGCACTGCTCGTCATGGCAGCCGAGCGCGACGTCGGCTTTGCGCTCCTCATCTTCTCGACCTTCGTCATCGTGCTCTGGGTCGGCACCGCCAACCGTGCCTACCTTGTGCTTGGCCTCATCGCCTTTGCCGTTGGCGCCTTCGCCGCGGGACTGTTGTTCTCGCAGGTTCACGAGCGCATCGTCGTCTGGCTTGACCCGTGGCGCTACGCGCAGACCATCGGCTACCAGCTCGTCCAGGCTCAGTACGCGCTGGGCACTGGGGGTATCGCCGGCACGGGGCTCGGCCTTGGTAACCCTCAGCTCATCCCGGTGGTCACGAGCGACTTCATCTTCGCTGCCTTCGGCGAAGAGCTCGGGCTGCTCGGCACGAGCGCCCTCGTCATCGCCTTCGTACTCCTGGTAGGGGCGGGCATCCGCACCGCGCTGCGCGCACGGTCCCAATTCTCCTCGCTCCTAGCCTTCGCGCTCTCGATCATCCTGGGGTTGCAGACCTTCTTCATCATGGCAGGGATCGTGCGGCTCCTACCGCTGACTGGCGTGACCCTGCCCTTCGTCGCCTACGGTGGCTCGTCGTTGCTCGCGAACTACTTGCTGATCGCGATCCTGATGCGGATCTCGCACCAGGCGAACCGCCTGCTCGACGCGAACCGCACTACCATCACCCTCACGGAGGTGCCGCTGTGAGCCGTCCCGTGCGTGCCATCGTCGCCCTCGGGCTCGAGGCAATCGAGTCACAGGCGATCTACCACGCCCTCGCCGAGCGCCTTGGCCCGGACGATCCCGACACCATCTGCCTGGTCTCGCCGCGGGATCCGTACGTATGCGTGGGCTACCACCAGGCGGTCGAACGCGAGCTCGACCTCGACGCTGCTCACAGACTCGGGCTGCCCGTGACGCGACGCATGGTGGGCGGGGGTGCGGTCTACCTCGATCGCGGCCAGCTCTTCGTGCAGTGGATTATGCGCCCCGAGCACGTCCCACTCGACCTGGCCACACGCTACGCGTTCTACGTCGAACCTCTGATCGCCACGCACCGCAGCTTCGGGATACCCGCCCGGTACCGGCCCATCAACGACATCCACGTCGAGGATCGCAAGCTCGGGGGCACAGGGGCGGCACGCATCCGAGGTGCCGAAGTCCTCGTCGGCTCTTTCATCCGCACCATCGACACTGACGCTCTCGCCGCCGTGCTGCGAGTGGACTCCGCCAAGCTGCGCGACAAGGTCGCCCAGGCCATGCGCACCTACGTGACCTCGATGGAGCGCGAGCTCGGGTCGGCACCTCCTGAGGAAGCCATCATCGGGCGCTACCTCGACCTCGCCGAGCGCCATCTCGCCAGGCCCGTGCAGCTCGGGGTCCTGAGCGCCGAGGAGGAAGCGGCCATCGCTGCGATGCGCGCCCGGCTCGCTGACGAGGCGTGGATCCTCGACGGCGGAGGCCGCCGCGTCCTCGGCGTCAAGATCCGCGAGGGGGCCGAGGTCCTCATCGGGCGCACCAAGGCACCTGCCGGTCTCGTGCGCGTGCTCCTCGTCGTCGCCGAGGGGCGGGTCGTTGACGCCTCCGTCGAGGGCGACTTCACCGTGGTACCGATGGAGGCCCCCGTGACCATCGCGTCGGCGCTGGTGGGCGAGCGTGCTGACCCCGAACGCCTCGCTGCCGTCGCTGCAGACGCGGTACGCGCGAGCGTCGCCGACGCCCCGGGGCTCGAGCCAGAGCACCTCGTCGCCGCGGTCGAGGATGCGTTCGATCTCCAGCCTGAGCCAGCCAGCTAGCCCTCCGGACCGCTCGTAACCTCACGTTTCCCAGCAAGCCATGAGCTTGCCACGAGCCACGCTTGAGTTGCGCTCGCTTGAGTGTCGATCAGCTTCGAGGAGGTGTCATGGGGAATCTGGTGGAACAGGCGCGCAGGGTGCATCGCACCCTTGTCGCCACGCTCATCGCCGGGACAACCGCACTCGGCGTCGAGGCGATCGCTCAGTTCCCCGGCCACGCAACGGCCACGAAGGCCCCGGCGCGAACTATCGAGGCCACATCGGGCACAGCGCCCTTCACCACCACCGTGGGGAGGCAGACATCTGCACCGAGCACCACTGGGATCGCGACGGCGCCACCTGTCTCGAGCGCTCCTTCCTCCTCGGCCACCACGCCCTCTGGCGCGTCGTAGAGCACGATCCGTGATACCACCGCTGCCACGCCCCGATGACTCGCCGCCACACGGTGCGCTCCAAGCGCGGCTTGGCCGACCCATGACGAGCCAGCCTGGCGACGTGCTCGCGCGGAACAGACACGAGCTCCCTACGTGTGCGACTCCGACGACCATTGAGCGCGCCGCGACGTCGCCGTCGACGCGACCAGCCTCTCCTGGTGGGGGTTCCTAGAGTGGAGGTCTACACCACGAGCGCCTATACCACGCGCTGCGACCTCGTAACCTTGCGCCCAGTGCCTGGCGAGGTCATCGAGCTCTTTGCCGAGTTGCTCGCGGCCTGGGGCCGCGTTGCGAGCTTCCACGACCCTACGAGCGAGCTCAGTAGCTTGAATGCCCACACTGAGCCCAGGGTCGCAGTGTCTGAGGAACTCGCCGCTCTCCTCCACCGTGCCGACTGGTCGTGGCAGGCCACGGGAGGGCTCGTCGACGCCGTGCGCGCTGCCAATCCCACCGTGCTCGAACCCGACCACCCCGCAGCTCGAATCGGCTGGCGCGCGAACGCTCGCTGGGAGGACGTGCGTCTTGGGACCCGGGTCGTCTGGCGCACGCCTGGTGTGCTCGTCGATCTTGGTGGCGTGGGCAAGGGCGTGATCGCCGATGTGATCGCAACGACCTTGGCGGGCATCATCGGCGAGCCCGTCTTGGTGAACCTCGGCGGCGATATGCGCGCCGTGGGCGAGGCACCGTGGTCGGTGCTCGTCACCCACGATGGCTCGCTCCGCATGGACGTGCCGGGCCAGGCCATCCGCTTCCCCGAGGGCGGTCTTGCAACCAGCGACCGCAGCGCACGCCGGACGCCGCTCGGCCTCGACCACATCGTGGGGGCCCTGCCCGCTGCAGGCGCGCTGCGCCGAGCCAGCGTCGTCGCGGCGGATGCCGCCACCGCGAACACGCTGAGCCTCGGTCTCGTCGCGGCGGGCCATGCCTGGCGCGAGCTCTGGGATCGCTTCGAGCTACCGACGCTCGTCGTCACCAACGACGGCCGACGCTACGCGCTCGGCGGGTGGCCGGCCGAGGACCACTGGTTGAGTCCCCTTGAGGTAGGCCCATGATCGCCACCACCTCGCCGCTGCTGTGGTACCTGACGCGGATCAGCGGCCTTCTTGCGCTCACGATCCTCGCCGTCGTCGCGGTGCTGGGGGTCGGGGTCGCAGGCAAGCTCCTGCCCACGGGAGTAGCCCGCTTCCTCGGTCCTGACCTCCACCGGCGACTGTCGCTCACGCTGCTCGTCGTGCTTTGCGTCCACATCACGACCGCACTCGCCGACACCTTCGTACCGATCGGGTGGATCGCTGGGCTCGTGCCCTTTGTCAGTCGCTACCGCCGGGCCTTCATCGGGTTCGGCACGCTTGCCTTCGACGGCCTCCTCATCGTGGTGGCGACGTCATTGGTCCGCCATCGGCTCGGCTTCTCCACCTGGAAGCGGGTACACACGCTCGCCTGGGTCATCCTGGGCCTCGTACTCGTCCACAGCCTCGGTACTGGCTCCGATGCCCGCAACGTCGTGATCCTCGGCCTCTACGGGTTCGCCACCGCGGTACTCGTCCTCGCCACCACGCTTCGTCTCGCTCGCGATCCGGATGCGGCTCGCAGCCTGAAGGTGGCCGGGATCCTCGGCCTGGTCGGCCTGCCCACAGTGATCGCGCTCTGGGCTCGTAGCGGGCCTCTCCAGCCGGGGTGGTCCCGACGCATCGACGGCACCGCAGCAGCGACCGTCACCTCCTCCACGACGCCACGTACCAGGAGTTCGGCTCTGCCCGTAGGTGGCAGCATGACCGGCACCGCCTCGACAATAACCACTGCCCAGGCAACGACACTCGTCCTGCAGGACGCCGTCGCTGGCACCAACGAGCGCGTGCGCTTCAGCTTCGTCGGCCAGGCACTCGGCGGCACCTTCCAGGTCGAGCAGGCCTCCGTGGTGGTGGGCACCACTACACAACCCACGCTCTGCCCAGGCTCCCTTCAGTCCATCGACGGCTCCGTCCTGAGCTTCGTGGTCCACTGCCCCACCGGCACCGTGCATGGAATCGCCGAGCTCGCTATCACCGGCCAGCACGTCGCCGGTACCGTGAGCTTCTCTTCGGCAACCACCGGCCTCTCCACGCCACCCTCCACGGCCTCGACTGGAGACGATGCGAGTCCCGAGGAGGCCGACTAGATGACCATCGCCGCCCCGCAGGGGGTTCCGCGCCTGCTCGCTGGCTGGACCGTACCGACGGGACAGGAGCGCATCGCCCTCGCCGACCTCTCCCACCCCCCGATCGGCTGGTCCGAGCACCTCCAGCGCTTCGGACCCCTGGTCACCAGCGGCGCGCTCGGAGCAGCCGACGCGATCGGCGGGCGGGGCGGCGCGAACTTCCCTCTCGGCACCAAGCTGCGCGCTGTCATGGCCCACCGCACGACCCCCGTCGTGGTGGCCAACGGAGCCGAGAGCGAGCCTGGCTCGGCGAAGGACACCGAGCTCCTCGCCCACTCCCCGCACCTCGTGCTTGATGGGGTCGAGCTCGCAAGCTCGCTCCTTGGGACTCGCGAGGCCTATGTCGTGGTCCACGATGACGCGATCGCAGCGGGATTACGGCGAGCGGCCAACGAACGAGGCACAGCGCTCGATGTCAGCGCTGCACCTCGCCGCTACGTGGCAGGCCAGGAGACTGCTCTCCTTGCGCACCTGGAGGGCCGAGCCGCGCTGCCGCGCTTCACTCTGGCGCGCACCGCCTCCCGCGGGCTGCGCGGTCGGCCAACACTGGTTGCCAACGTCGAGACACTCGCGCAGTGGGCCCTCGCAGCGCGTTTCGGGCCCGCCTGGCACCAGGGACTCGGACTACGCGGCCGCGATCGCTCGAGTCGACTCGTCTCCGTCACTATGACGGACGGCGAGCGCGTGCTCGCGGAGGTGGCGCCCGGGACGACGCTCGGCGAACTGCGCGAGCACACCGGGGCGCCCGGCGGTCTGTGGCTAATTGGGGGGCTGTTCGGCACGCTCGTTAACGCGGACCACCCATCCACGCCCACCCTGCGGCTGGTCGACGAGGCGCGCAGCGACGACGAGGTTCGCCTGGGAGCCGGGGGAATCCTCGTCGCACCGCACGCTCGCTGCCTCGTGTGCGCGACCTCTGAGCTGCTTGAGTACCTCGCTCGCCAGCGGGCTCGCCAGTGCGGTCCCTGTGACCAGGGTGTTCCCGAACTTGCAGCCCTCGTCGCCGAGGGTGGTGCCCCAGCCGCCCTCGCACAGCTCGCAGCCCTCGTCGACGGTCGGGGCGCCTGTGCCCTGCCATCCGCTGCCGCCAACCTCGCGCGCGTGCTCCTCCGCCACCCGGGTCCGCTCACCGAGCATCGCCAGCGCGGCTGTCAGGAGCGACCGTTCCAGCTGGAGGCTCTCGGGAGGGTCCATGCCTAGACGGCTCGCTCGCCTCGTCGTCGATCCGACGCGCTGTCGCGGCCATGGCACCTGCGCAGTGCTCCTGCCAGACCACATCAAGCTCGACAAGTGGCAGTATCCGCTGGTGACCGACGCGACCGTCGACCTCGACGACCGCTCCGTAGCTCTCGCGATTCGTCTCTGTCCCGAGTTGGCGCTCCACGTGGTCGAGCTTGACGCGCACTGAGCGCGACGCGGAGAGTACCGAGGCTCATGACCCGCTCGAGCCTCTTATGCCTCGTGTCCCGTGCCACAAGTTCCCTACAATGTCCCTGCAGTGAGAGAACGGCGCTTCATTCTCTCCAAGGGCACCATCTGGTCTCTCCCCTGCAAGGGGTTCACTGATGGGACACGTCGAGGCGCACACCAAGGAGCCGAAGCAGCGCGCTGGCGGGCGGCCCATCGTCGACCACGTCACGCTCTCGTCCGAGGAGCGGGCGCGTCTCGAAGCACTCGTTCGTCGGACGACGGCCCCACAGGCACACGTTCGTCGCGCCACGATCGCGCTCTACGCAGACGAGGGGGTAGGGACCGTCGAGATTGCACGACGGCTCTCGCTCTCAAGCACAGACGGTCTCGCTGTGGAGAAGAAGGTTCGCGCCCTTCGGGGTCGCGACGCTTGCCGATGCGCCACGATCTGGGGCGCCACGTATCCACGGGGATGACACGATCGCCACGATCATCGAGGTGACGACGACAACCGCCCCACCGGACGGCTCGACCCACTGGTCAACGGCGAGCATGGCAGCAGCAACTGGTGTCTCTCCCTCGACGGTCAGCAGGATCTGGCGAACCTGTGGCCTCGAGCCGCACCTGATGGAGAGCTTCACCATCTCCAACGACCCGACCTTCACCGAGAAGGTGCAAGACGTGGTGGGGGTCTAGCTCAACCCCCCTCGGGCGGCGATGGTCCTCTCGCGTCGACGAGAAGACCCAGGCCCAAGCGCTGGATCGCACCCAGCCCATGCTCCCGATGCGACCAGGGGTGCCGCTGCGTCGCACGACCGAGTACCGGCGCCACGGTGTTGCCAACCTCGACGCTGCCCTCGATGTCGCCTTGGGCACGGTCATCACCACGATGACCAAGGCTCACGCGACCAAGGAGTTCATCGAGTTCCTCGAGCTCATCGACCGACGAGTCCCGAAGGGCCTGGCGGTCCATCTGGTGCTCGACAACGACGCAGCCCACAAGACCGAGGCGGTGCGGACCTGGCTCCTTCGCCATCCGCGATTGGTGTTCCACTGCACCCCGACGTACTCGTCCTGGATGAACCAGGTCGAGCGCTGGTTCGCAGCCCTGACCACCAAGTACCTCCAGCGCAGCGTGCATCGCAGCGTCGCTGCGCTCACCCGTGGCATCAAGGAGTGGACTGAGCGCTGGAACAACGACCCCAAGCCCTTCATCTGGACCAAGAGCGCCGACGAGATCTTCGCCTCGATGCAGAGGTACCTCAAGCCCACTGTTCTTGGAGCCACTTGTGACAAGGGACACTAGGGGTGCCGCCTCCTGCGCCTCGCGGTGTCGACGAAGCGGCGAGGCGTGGTGGCGCTGGTCTCGAGCTCGTCGAGGAGCCCCTCCCGTAGAGTGCTGCGGGGCTGGCGTCGGTGCCGTCGTGTTTGGCAGCGATCGCTCGGATCTCGGCATGCAGCCTGGCCTCGACGGGGTCAGGGCCGCGCTTCGCTCATGTCCACCAGGCGTCGAGCGCCTGGTGGGAGATTTCCGCTCCTCGGCAGGCCGGCGCCGCGAGCTCGGATTCTCTCCGCCGTCTCGCGAGCACGGCGAGCGATCGTGGACGCTGGTAGCCCTCCGTGGAGTTGGTGCCGGGCACCGTTGTGCGAGCTCGCGTTCCGTGGCGCCTCTTCCGAGCTGGCGGCGCAGGCTGTGAGCGCTGCGCGCTCGCGCTGGCGAGGCCTCTCGCGCATCGCCGTCGCTGCGCACCATGTGCGCCCAGGTGCCAAGATTCCCGTGGTTCGTGCTGGGCTCGCGGGCGACCTGAGCGCTCCTGCGGTGTCGGTCGAGGACGAGCGAGGCGGCGACCGTCGAGGAACGGACTCGGGTCGCGGGCTGCGGAGTTGGAGAGGGGTGCGCCCGGGCCTGCTGGGTTCTGGATCGTCGTGTTCATCCCTTCCACCTCGAGGAGATGGAAACTCGGAGGGGTAGGCCAAGGAGGTTCACGGACTCGGCGAGAAAGAGGCAGTGGTGGCCGGGTGAGGATCGTGGGTTGGGCGAGGTCGACCGACGTGTTGGGGCATCGTGCGGTTCCGGTGCGCGGACAGGGTCTTTGCTGTCCAGGAATGCGTACGCATGGTATGACGGAGTGTGTACACTCGCTTGCATGGAAGTCGGTGTCCGGGAGCTTCGAGCCAGGCTGAGCGAGTACCTGCTCCGTGTCGGCGAGGGCGCTGAGGTCGTCGTCACCGAGCGTGGTGTCGCGGTTGCGCGGATCGTCCCGATCGAGGGAGGGCGTGCCTTGGACAGGGCCATCGCTGCCGGTCTCGTTCGTCGCGCCCCTCAGCAAGGTCGGAGCAGGCCCCGCCAGCGCGTGGCGAGCAGCGGCAGTGTGAGTGACCTGGTGAGCGAACAGCGTCGGTGATCGTGTACTTCGACACCTCCGCCATCGTGCCCATCGTCATCGATGAGCCCGCCAGCGCGGTGGCTGCGCAGCTGTGGGACGAGGCCGATCGAGTTGTTTCCTCGCGCCTGGTCTACCCCGAGGCACGGGCGGCGCTGGCGATGGCTCGTCGACTCGGAAGGATCGATCACGTGAGCCTCGGCCGGGCGACTCGAGCCTTTGAGCGCCTCTTCAACCAGCTCGACTTGGTCGAGCTGGTCGACTCGCTTGCTCGAGAGGCCGGTAGGCTCGCCGAGCAGCTTGGGCTTCGCGGCTACGACGCAGTCCACCTTGCGTCGGCCCGGCTCATCGCCGATGCCGAGACGGTCGTAGCGACGGGTGACCGGCGTCTGCTTGCTGCTGCGCGCTCAGTGGGGCTGCTCACGGCGGCTCTCGCGAACTGACCGGTCCTGTGCCACGGCGCAGGCGGGCTCTGCCGGGGGCTGTTGCATCTTGCGGCGAGCGCACCCCGAGCGCTTCGTGCAGGGAACACCTGAACCGCCCCGGCTCCCTGAAGCGGTCTGGATCAACCCGCCGGAGGAGGTGAACACTACGACACAGTGAAACTGAACCGGATGTGTCTGTCAAAGGTTGAGAGGCTCCGGTTCCACTTCGTGTTCAAATGACGGCAGGGGAGCAGGCAGTAGACGGGTTGAGCCTCACGGTCCAGCGGGTGATCGAACACTTCTCCGGACGTGACCCGGCGGAGCGGCGGCCTAACGCTTGGCTAACGCCCCTGCACCGCATCGGGTCCTGAGAGCAGTAGGCATGGTGAGCGCTGACGCAACCAAACCAAAAGGGTTTCGGAGGTCGCCATGCGTAGGGCTAGGGTGCGGCTGGCCGTGGGCCACATCGTGCGCGTTGGGGCAGCCCTTGGGCTTGTCGGGGTATGCATCGGGGTTGGGATGCCAGCGGACACGAGTGCGCTCGCCGGAGCGAGCGGGCCTGCGACAACCACGACGTTCTACTACACGGGGTCGTCTCAGTCGTTCACCGTGCCACCGGGCGTCACCCAGCTCTCCTTCACCGTTGCTGGTGCGGCAGGTGGGGCCGGGGCTGCGACGCCCACGAGCTCTGCGGGGGGTGCCGGCGGCGATGGCACGGTCGTCACGGGGGTCCTCTCAGTTACGCCAGGAGAGACGCTCACCATCGACGTTGGCTCCGCTGGTCAGAGTGCAACCTACCAAGGGATCTATGGACCGGGCTGTAACGGGATCGGCGTTCTCAACAGTGGCGGTTCAGGCGGCTCGAACCCCGACTCATCACTGGATGGTGGGAATGGTGGTGCGAGCAGCTGCGAGCTCTACTCCTCCCAGGGCGGCGGTGGCGGTGGTGGAGGTGCTGCGAGCGCCATTCTGGACCAGAGTGGTAGCCCGCTCGTCGTCGCTGGCGGCGGCGGCGGTGGTGGCAGCGGTGGGACCGGCGGGAGCGGCGGCGCTGGGGGCGCGAACAGTGGTGGCTCCGGCGGTAGTGGTACTGCTGCCGGAGCCGGAGGGGCCTTGGGGCAGCAGTCGTCTGGCCAAGGGGGCAACGGGGCAGACGCGGGGGCCGGTCTCGAGGCTGGCGGCGGTGGCGGTGGTGGTGGCGGGTTTGCCGGCGGCGATGATGGCCAGGCTGGTGGTGCTGGCGCTGGGCCGGGTGGAGGGGGTGGCGCAGGCAGCTCGTACCTGAGCCCCGGGGCCATCATCTCCTCCAGCCAGTTCACCGCATCCAACCCGAGTTACGGGTACGTGACAATCACCTGGCCCTGGGTTGCCCTCGAGTCTGTCCAAACGTCTGCCTCGACGGCCTACGCAGGTGGCAGCGTGACGATCTCCACTCTCGTGGAGAGCAACGACCCGCAGGTCACGGGATTGGTGACTGGTACCGCACAAGTTTTCGCAGTAAATAGCAGCGGTATTTTAAGTATTTTAACTAGTGGTATTCCCGTCGGTGGGTCAGTCACCCTTGTCCAGGGTCAGGGTGTGATCACGCTCCCGGTCGACGAGATCGAGCAAGCCACGGGCGCCTGGGGTTCGCAGCCCTTAGCAGTCGTGTTCCAAGGGTCCGGCTCGTGGGCGGGGGTCATAGCTATCAGCCCCGTCACTCTCACCCTCGCCAAGGATCCCACGACCACGGCACTTGCCGTGAGCCCCGCGAACCCCACCGCGGCTCACGCCACCACGACGCTGACCGCCACGGTCGCCAACCAGCAGGTGGCCCAGCCCGGCGACCCCCCAACGGGCACGGTGAGCTTTGCGGTCGCCGATGCGAACGGCACCATCACCCAGCTCGGCACGGCCCAGCTGGACGCGAGCGGCACCGCCACGCTCACGAACGTCACCCTGCCTGCAGGCACCGACACCATCACCGCCACCTACGGCGGGGACGGAACCCACGACGGCTCGACGGCCTCGGCTGCGGTGACGGTGCTGCCGGCCACGCTCGTGCTGGTCGTCACGATTCCGCACACGACGGTCTACGCCGGCAACGACGCAGTCGTCGACGTGACGGTGCGGCCGACTCACCCGAGCAGCACGTTGCCGCCCGTAACAAGGACGGTGGGCCTCGTTGATCCTTTTCTCAATGTCTTCGCCTCGACGAAGCTGACCAACGGCGCCGCGGTGCTCACGGTGCCGGTGAACAGTCTCGCCTTGGGGGTCGGCTACTCCGGGTCGGTGCCTCTCACGGTGTTTTATACCGGCTCCGGTGCCTGGCAGGGAGCAAACCTTGAAGGCACGATCACCCTCACCCTCGCCAAAGACCCCACGACCACGGCACTTGCCGTGAGCCCCGCGAACCCCACCACGGCTCACGCCACCACGACGCTGACCGCCACGGTCGCCAACCAGCAGGTGGCCCAGCCCGGCGACCCCCCGACGGGCACGGTGAGCTTTGCGGTCGCCGATGCGAACGGCACCATCACCCAGCTCGGCACGGCCCAGCTGGACGCGAGCGGCACCGCCACGCTCACGAACGTCACCCTGCCTGCAGGCACCGACACCATCACTGCCACCTACGGCGGGGACGGGACCCACGACGGCTCGACGGCCTCGGCTAAGGTGCAGGCCCTCACCCCGGTGACGCTCAGCCTTGGTGCCTCCCCGACGAGCACCTCCGCCGGCCAGGCGGTGGCCCTGACAGCGTCCACGTTGCCGCGAGTCGACGCTGGCACCGTGACCTTCGACCTCGTCGCGGGCACGACCACCACCCGGCTCGGCTCGGCGCCGGTGGACGCCCAGGGGGTCGCCACCCTGACGACCAGCGTCCTGCCGGCCGGCACCGACCAGGTGAAGGCCACCTACACCCCGTCTGCAACGCTCCCTGTGACCTCGGCGTCGGCCACGACGACGGTGAGCGTTGCCAAGGACATCCCGACCATCACTGTTACTGGCCCGAGGTCGCTCGTGGCGGGCTCGAGGGCGACCTATGGCGTCGCCGTGACCTCCGGCGGGCAGCCGGTGACGAGCGGCACGGTGGAGCTCGCGCTCGGATCGTCGACGACGAGCGCCCAGCTCGGCCCGAACGGTGTCGCAGAGCTCACGATCGTCGTGCCGGGGACTCCGGGCACCGCTACCCTAACCGCGAGCTATGGCGGCTCAGCGAGCGTGGCGCCCGGTTCTGCCAGCCTCGGGGTGACGATCGCCCGGGTCACACCCGCGAACGGCGGTTCCTCCGCCTCCACCACTACCACTAGCAGCTCCCCGGTGTCGGCCAGCACGCAGCCCGGACCTATGGGGTCACAGTCGAGCTCGTCCGCTTCGGCCGCATCCGCGTCGGCCAACTCATCAATCGCCGTGCCGAGCGTCGCCACGGGGGAGCCCTTCGCCTCGGGGTGGTGGTGGGTGCTGTCCGGGGCCACCGTGGTCAGCGGGGGCATCGTCCTCGGCGGGACGCTGCGCCGACGCTCGCGCCACTGGGGCTCGGCGCTCGGGAACCACCGCTAAGGGACCGATTGACCGCGACCACACTGCGCCGCGCGTGCTCCCCCTTCAGGCGGGAGGTAGGCGGCGCTCTGGCCTTCCCCCCCTCCAAGTTGACAGCTGCTCAAGGAGGAAGGGATGACCCAGACACCAGCACCACTCCCGGGCAAGGAGCCCACGGCGAGGCGCCGACGAGGTCGCTACCCGAGCCAGTTCCTCGAAGGACGCGGCGGCCATGGTCGGTGACCAGCACCGCACCATCGCCGACGTTGCCCGCGAACTCGGCGTCGACGACGAGACCCTCGGCAACTCAGGTCCGCCAGGAATGCATCGACTGCGGTGAGCCAGAAGGCCTCACCACCGCTTGGCGCGAGGAGCCAACACGCCTCGGCAGGCAGGTCACCCAGCTCACCATGGAACGCGAGCTGGCGAAGCGAGCGATGGCCCACTCGGTGAGGGAGGGGGGACAGTGAGCCGGTAGCGCTGGATCTCCCGCCGCAAGCCGAGGGGTTCTTTGGTAGCGGTGCCAGCGCGAGCCATGGGCCTCTCCCGGCAGGCGTACTATGCCTGGCGAGCACGGGCAGCGCGAGATCCTGACCCGATCACCACGCAGCTCGTCGCCGAGATCCGTGCGATCGCTGCCCCCGCACCAGGGCACCTACGCCAATCCGCAGAATGACCCACGAGCTCAAGACGACGCGATCACGTCCCGTGCAGTGGTGGAAATTCACCACCTGGCCGCCCGTAGCGTACCATCGGAGGCCATGCCTCAGCGAGCGCTGCAAGCCCTGGAGGGGAGCTGGTGCCCGGCAGCGTTCCCGAGCAGCCCTCGGTGGTGTCGTCGTGGGCCTTGCGCTCCAAGCTGCGCCATCGACTCCTGTTGGAGGTAGCGCCGCTCGGCAACCGTCCACTCCTCATGCTGCTCGAGCACGACCGCGGTGACGAGCCGCAGGATGGCAGCTCGGTCCGGGAAGATGCCCACCACATCCGTGCGCCGGCGGATCTCCTTGTGCAAGCGCTCCTTCAAGGGTTGGTACTCCAGATCTGGCGCCAGAGCTCCTTTGCGGAAGTGCCGGAAGGCCAGCAGGTCCTCGCGGGCTTGCTCGAGGTGGTCAGCAGCCTCGGGCAGCTTCCCAGCCAGCGCGTCAACCACTCGTTGGAACTGAGCCTCCACCTCGGTGGCGTCCGGCTGGTCGAAGATGGTGCGCACCAGGGTTGCCACCCACGGCTGCTGGGACTTGGCCACCTTGGCGAGCAGATCCCGCAGGTAGTGGGTGCGACACCGCTGCCAGGTGACCCCGGGTAGGGTCTCGCCGATCGCATCGACAAGCCCCTGGTGGGCATCGGAGATCACGAGCACCACCCCCGAGAGCCCTCGTGCCACGAGCGAGCGCCAGCAAGCGAGCCAGCCGGCCTTGTCCTCGCTGGTGGCGACCTCGACGCCGAGGATCTCGCGGTGGCCCTCAGCATTGACTCCAGTGACGACGAGCACGTGGACGTTGACGGTCCTGCCAGCCTCTCGTACCTTGACCACCAGGGCATCCGCCC
>Ga0080006_1138175_pt1 | contig 30874 bp, 27 predicted proteins | sample RS3BMetagenome_FD_69209 | JGI IMG/M metagenome (GOLD analysis project Ga0080006, IMG submission 69209) | Ferric oxide microbial mat and aquatic microbial communities from Rainbow Spring, Yellowstone National Park, USA - RS3B (SPADES... ...
GGCCGGGCTGGCGACCAGGTCCCGGCGCCGGCGGCGCACCACGCTCGCCACCCTCGCCGGAGCGGCGAACGCACCGCCGTAGTCATCGCGCCTTCCCGCTGGCAGGTGGCGGGCGGCGCATCGGCGCGCCCGAATGATGTCACCCCAGCGTCTGCGAGCTCCGATGGCTCCGGCAGCGACATGTCACAGCCCGGCGCGAGGATGACGCTGGCCCAAACTTGAAGTGGGTCCCCACCGAAACGTGAAGACCTCTGCGGCGCCCCCGGTAGGATTCGAACCTACGTAGAACGGATTAGAAGTCCGTCGCCTGATCCACTCGGCCACGGGGGCTCATTGGATTCTTGTCCTTCGCCCGAGCCGTTGGTCCCATCACGATCCGGTTCGGTGTGGTGGAGCATGGGCGTGACAAGGGTACCCGTCGAGGACGGTGATCCGTGAGCTGACCCGGGCCGTTTCGAGATCGGCGTGCACGTCGGCTGGGACTCGATCACCGGCGGTGGCTCTTCCGGCCAGGAGCCGCTCCCACGATCGACCGGCCTTCGGCTGCCGGCGCGAGCGGCGTCGTGCCGTACTCAGGTGCCTGCCGGCTCCCGGCGCAGCTCCGGGTGACGCGCCGAGATGTCTGCGCACCCCTTGCACACGGACTCGGGGATGAGGCCGGCCCGCATGAGTGCTCCGAAGATCTTGCACCCGATGCACAGCCCCAGTGCCGCCTCGAGGAAGGCGGCGCCGGCCAGAGCGCCGGTCACCGCCAGGGCCGGGACGTGAGCGCCGGCCCCGAACCACAGGAGCACCGCAGTGGTGCTGAAGGCAGTGCCGACGGCCTGGGCGAAGCGCTTGGGGGCGCCGGGGACTGGCTTTGGCTTCCCGAGGGCCGGCGCCACCACCGACGTCGCCAGGCGGCCGAGTGGGCTCAGCGTCGGACCCGTGAGGACCCGGGCCCAGAAGCCGGCGGCGAGGACGACGAGCAACCACGGCTCCTGCGCCGCGATCGCCCCGGCGCCCATCACCACGACGCCAGCGGCCACCGTCCGGGCCGCCTTCTCGTTGACGGGATCGGGGAACGCGAACAGCGATCGGAAGGTCATCGCCAAATGCTATCAATTTGGTCGGGTTTCAGGATCCTGGTGCCGGCCGGGGCCGCTCAAAGCGAGCAACCGGGGGGCGTCGGCGGTGGACAAGCGCTCGCATCCGGTTCCAAGGGGGCCACGTCGGCGGTGCCGCCGACGTCGAAGATCCCGCCATCTCCTGCGATCGGCCGTGCATCCACCCCCGGCCCGGCACCGGCTACGGGCCGCCCGAGCCGGCGGTTGGGTGTCGTTCGCCCTCGGGGCGGCGGCTTCTACGGGTCGGCGCCCCACCTGTTCGGGGCCCGGACGCGCCGGGAGGGAGGGGCGAACCCCTCCCTCCCGGACTCCGGCCCTCGGGCCGGCCGCTACTTCAGTTGCTGGTGTCGCTCAGCCGAGGTTGAGCGTCGAGATGTCCGTCTTGACCGCCCCGAAGGTCAGCTTGGCCAAACCGGTGGTCTCGCAGTCGGTCAGCAGGGTGGACTCGCTTTGCTTGATGTAGAGGGTGGCAGTGCTCAACGAGCCGCTCGGCTTGGTGAACGACCCCTTCACCGTCGGGTTGCTCAGCGTGGCCGAGATCGGCGAGCTGCTGATGTTGGTCGTCGTGCTACCCCACGACAGGGTCGTCGGCGCCGCCGGCAGCGTGCCGGTGCTGGTGTAGGTGACGCGGCCGGTGCTGTTGGGCAGGCCGCCTTCTAGGCTGAGGCAGCTCGAGCCCGCCGGCAGAACCACCACCGAGTGGTACTTGCCACCGGTGATCGTGGTGCCCTTGTAGGTCGTCGTCCCGCTCAGGTTCGAGAGCGTGGCGTTCGTGACGACCTTGACCGTGCCGGTCGAAGCGGTGAGCGTCAGCGCCGGGACGAACTTGATCGCCCCGGTGATGTCGCTGCTCAGGGTGCCCTGGAACACCGTGTGGGTCGGCGTCGTCGCGCTCGCCAAGCTGCTCGTGGCCACGGCGAAACCCAACGGAACCGCCAACGCGGCCGCGGCGAGGCCGATCTTACGGAAATTCATGTACTTCCCCCTAATGGTCCGCCCCTCCGGGGCACTTGCCGACAGTGGAGTGACGAAGAGAGACCGCCTGGTCCGCCGCCGCCACCGGAGTTGTTCTACATGGCGGGGACAACCGTGTCTACCCGCATGGGCTGGGCAAAAACCGAAAATGCCCCTGGGGGGTCGAGCTCGTTGGGCGGGGTGCGATCTCGCCGGCCGCCTCCGGCGGGGCGTTCAGCGACCGCGGCGGCTCGTAGGGTGGGGCCATGACGGTGATCGAACCGGGGACGGTGAGCGCCCCGACGGTGGCGCCGGCCCGACCCGAGCCGATCGACGAGGAGGGCGACCACGAGCGGATGAGCCACATCGTCCTCGAGGGCTACACCCCGAAGGAGGGCGAGCGCGAGGGCGAGTTCGTCTCGACCGGCCCGACGGTGGTCGAGGGGATGGTCAACGGCACCGCCGTCCGGGCCCTGTGCGGGAAGGTGTGGGTCCCCGGACGTGACCCCCGCCGCTACCCGATCTGCCCGACCTGCAAGGAGATCGCCGAGGGCATGGGCTGGAAGCTCCCCGCCGGCTGATCACCGGCGGACGACGTCCGCGACGGGTCCTCGTCGGGGCGGCGCCGGGCGGCCGTTGTGCCAGACTGAGAGCCTCGGTGGGCGTAGCTCAGCAGGTTAGAGCGCCAGGTTGTGGCCCTGGAGGTCGGGGGTTCAAGTCCCCTCGCTCACCCCGAACGGACGGCGACACGGCGCCGACCGATGACAACGATCAGGCGGTTCCCCCGGCGACCGGGAGGCGGCCCGTCGAGGGGGGGGTTGGATGACCGACATAGGTGGACCGGCGGCGGGCGACGCGGCCACCGCCGAGCCGGTCGGCGGCCAGGTGGCGCTGGTGACCGGCGCCTCGTCGGGCATCGGTGCGGCCACGGCCGAGCTCCTGGCCGAGCGCGGCACCACGGTCGCCCTGGTTGCCCGGCGGGGCGGCCGCCTCGACGAGGTGCTGGCGCGCTGCCTGCCTCACGCCCCGGCGTCGCGCCGCTGGGCGGCCGACCTGGGTGACCCCGAGGCGGCGGCGGCGCTCGCCCTCGAGGTTTGGGACGCCTACGGCCACCTCGACGTGCTCGTCAACAACGCCGGGATCCCGATGCGCCGGCCGGTCACCCGGCTCACGATGGACGAGGTCGAGCGGGTGATGCGGGTCAACTACCTCTCGCCGGTCGCCATGTGCCTGGCGGTGCTCCCGAGGATGCTCGCACGCGGCTCGGGCACGATCGTCAACGTCTCGAGCCTTGGCGGCCGCCTCGGCATCACCACCGAGGCCGCCTACTCGGGCTCCAAGTTCGCCCTCGCCGGCTTCAGCGAGGCGATGGCCACCGACCTGGCCGGCACCGGCGTGGCGGTGAAGCTCGTGCTCCCCGGTGCCATCGACACCGAGATCTGGGACCAGCCGGACAACGACCCGCCGGTCTACAAAGGCCCGCTCGCCCCGGCGAGCGAGGTCGGCGCCGGCATCGTCGACTGCATCGGCTCCGACCGGTTCGAGCACTACCTCCCCGACATGAAGGCGGTGGTCGAGATGAAGACGGCCGACGTCGACGCGTTCTTCGCCGGCATGCGTGCGATGGCCGAGGACCGGTGAAGGCGCTGGTCTTCGGCGAGCCGCCGGCCACCGCCGCACCTTCTCCGGCAGCCGGGGACGAGGTCGACGCGCTGCTGGCGTCGATCCCTTTCGGGCTCCGGGAGATCGACGACGCCCGCCCGCTGCGCCCTGACTGGGTGGTCACCCGGCCGCGGCTGGCCGGCATCTGCGGCTCCGACTCCAAGTTGGTGCTCGGCGACTTCGGCGAGGGCGACATGGACAATCCGATGTCCGCCTTCTCCTCCCTCCCCCACGTGCCGGGGCACGAGGTGGTCGCCGAGGTGGTGGAGCTGGGCCCCGAGGCGACCGGCATCGAGAAAGGTCAGCGAGTCGTCGTCAACCCGTGGCTGACCTGCCGGCCCCGGGGAGTGACACCGCTCTGCCCGCCCTGTCAGGCCGGGGACCTGAGCCTCTGCTGGAGCTTCACCACCGAGAACCTCGGTCCGGGCCTCCATCTCGGCGTTTGCACCAAGGCACCTGGGGCCTGGGCGGAACTGATGGCCGTCCACGACTCGATGGCCATCCCGGTCCCCGACGAGATCTCCGACGAGGCAGCGGTGCTGGCCGACCCTTTCGCCGTCGCCTTCCATGCCGTCCACCGCCACCCGCCCCACCCGGGGAGCAAGGTGCTGGTGTGGGGAGCGGGGGCTTTGGGTCTGGCCAGCGTGGCCATCCTGCGCGCCTTCCACCCCGACACCGAGGTGGCGGTCGTCGCCCGTTTCCCGGCCCAGAAGGAGCTGGCCCGCCGGTTCGGGGCGTCGCTGGTGGTCGACCACGAGCCGAGGGAGGCGGTGGTCGAGGAGCTCGCCCGGTGGTCCGGTGGCCTGCTGCATGTGCCCTTCATGGGCCTGCCGATGGCCCACCCCGGGGGGGTCGACGTCGTCTACGACACCGTGGCCAAGCCGGAGACCTTCGAGGTGGCGGTCCGGGTGCTGGCCGAGCGGGGCCGGCTCGTGTACACCGGCGTGGCCACACCCGGGCGCTGGGAGTGGACCCCGGTCTACTTCAAGGAGCTCACCCTCATCGGCTCCAACGCATTCGGGATCGAGGAGGTCGACGGCGTCCAGAAGCACGCCATCGCCCATTACCTCGACTTCGTGGCCGACCGGCGGATCGACATCACCCCGATGCTCACCCACCGTTTCGCCCTCGACGACTGGACGGGGGCGCTCGGAGCGATCGCCCGAGCCGAGCACACTGGCGCGCTCAAGGTGGCCTTCACCCCGAACGGGTGAGTCCCGCCCGCCCGGAGGGCGCGCCGTCGGCCCCGGCTCAGGTGCCGGGGCCGAGCTCGGAGAACCGCCGGTAGCGGTCGTCGGCGAGCCCGGCCCACGCCGGGTCGGGCTCGATCCGCCGGCCGACCCGCGCCCAGCGGCTGGCGTCGGCCAACGAGCCCTCGAGGCCGGCGGCGAGCCGGGCGAAGAAGGCAGCGCCGAAGGCCGCGCCCTCGGGAACGGCGACGCAGTCGACCGGCAGACCGGTGGCGTCGGCCACACCGGCCATCCACGGCCCGACGCGCGCTCCGCCGCCGCTGGCGACGACGCGCCGTCCGGCGACCCCGGCCCGGTCGAGCATGCGGCGGATGACGAAACCGCTCGCCTCGTAGGCGCCACGCTCGATCGCCGAGGCGTCCTGGGTGATGTCGAGCCCGTGCACCGACGCCCGCAGCATCGGGTCGTTGAGCGGGCTCCGCTCGCCGCGCAGGTACGGCAACCAGACCGGCACCCGCCGTGGGTCGCCCGGCCGCAGCGCCTCCACGGCCCCTGGGTCGTCCGCCGCCTCGGCGCTGGCCGACAGCACCCCGGTGGCCGTCTTCGGGGTGCGGGGCACCCGGAGCAGCCGGCGGGCCCAGTCGACGAAGAGCGCACCGGCATTGCTGGGACCCCCGATCAACACCCTGTCGGGCACGGTGTGGGGGACGGTGAACAGCCCCGGCGCCTCGCACCAGTGGTCGGTGACGACCCAGATCACCAACGTCGCGCCGAAGATGGCGAGCACGTCGCCGGGCTCGGTCGCCCCCGAGACCACCTGGTCGCAGAGGGCGTCGATGCTCCCGCCGGTGAACACCGTGTCGGTCCCCGGCACCGTGCCGCCCGGCTGGCACATCGGCACGACCACCGGGAGCTGGTCGTCGGTGACCCCTAGCCCTTCGAGCATCGGCCGGTTCCACCCGGCCGGGCTGTAGAGACTGCCGAACGAGCCGGTCGTCGCCGAGTCGACCGCCGGCACACCGCTCAGGGCGTGGGTGGCCACCGCCTGCGCCGGCCAGTAGCCGGCGGCGTCGGGCGCCTCGCCGATCGCCCAGCGAAGGAACCCCTCGGCGTCAGGCATGGCCCCGCCGGTCCCTTCGACGCCCTCGTTGTCCTCCCGCCCACGGGCGTCGCCGTAGAGGAGCCCCGGGATCACCGGCACCCCGCGACCGTCCACCGCGGTGAGTGACGGGACCATCGCCGCCACCGCCACGCCGGCGATCGGCCGCGACACCTCGGCGGTCACTGCGGCATAGGCCCGCCGCGGTCCCTGGTGCCAGGCCCGGCGGGCGTCGTGCTCCAGCCGGTCGGCCTCCGGGGTGAGGATCGGGTGCGGCACCCGAGCACGCGCCAGCACCGTGCCGTCGCCGTCGACCACCGCAGCCTTCACCGACGTCGTGCCGACGTCGACCCCGACCGTCAAGCCGTCGCCCCGGCTCGTCACCGACCGAGCACCAGCGGCGTGCCGGGAGGCCTCCGACCGGTCGAGGACGTTGAAGCTGACACATGTGTCATAAGCAGGCCATTATGGTGCACATGGCAACCGCTCGCCCGAAGGCGCTCGTCACCGCGGCCGTACGCGGCCCCGGCCTCGACCTGCTCGGCCAGCTGGCCGATCTCGTGCTCGACTCCTGGCTCGAGCAGCCGACGCTGCGCATCTACGACGCCGAGCAGCTCGCTGCCAGGGTGGCCGACGAGGGGGCGTCGATCGTGGTCGTCGAGAGCGACCGCTGCGCCGGGCCGCTCTACGAGCAACCGCTGCTGGCGGTGGCCAGCTGCCGCGGCGACCCGACCAACGTCGACGTCGCCGCCGCCACCGCCGCCGGCGTCCCGGTGCTCCGGGCCCCGGGCCGCAACGCCGACGCCGTGGCCGAGCTGGCCGTCGGGCTTCTGTTCGCCGCCACCCGTCAGATCGTCGCCGCCGACCGCGACGTGCGGGCCGGGGAGATCTACCGGGACGGCACGATCCCCTACCAGCGCTTCCGGGCATGGGAGCTCGCCGGCCGCACGGCCGGGCTCGTCGGCCTCGGGGCGGTCGGCCGGGCGCTCCGCTGGCGGCTGCGCGGGCTCGGGATGGAGGTGCTGGCCTACGACCCCTACGCCGACGACGCCACCAGCAGCCTCGACGAGCTCCTGGAGCGGGCCGACGTCGTCTCGCTCCACGCACCGGTCACCGACGAGACCACCGGCATGATCGGCGCCGCCCAGTTCGGGCAGATGCGCGACGGCGTGGTCTTCCTCAACACCGCCCGGGCTGCCCTCCACGACACCGACGCCCTCGTCGCCGCCCTGTCGTCGGGCAAGGTCGGCGCGGCGGGGCTCGACCACTTCGAGGGAGAGTTCCTCGACCCCGCCCATCCGCTCACCACCTTCCCGACGGTCGTCCTCACTCCCCACGTCGGCGGTGCGACCTACGACACCGAGACCAACCACACCCGGATCGTCGCCGACGACCTCTGCCGGCTCCTCGCCGGGGCCCGCCCCCGCCACATCGTCAACCCCGAGGTGCTCGACCGCCGAAACCGTTGACGCCGGCCGGCGGGTGACCAGCAGCTCAGTGACGAGTCGGCGACTGGCGGTCACAACCCCCGGACAACCTTGCAGAATGGTCCCGATGCCCGAGCACCCGGCCGGCCCGCCGCTCCCCCTCCGCTGGGCCGGCAACCACGAACCGCCGTGGGGCGGCGCCCCCGACGTCCTCGCCCCTGACGTCCTCGCACCGGAGCCGCCACCGACCGCCGAGCCGGCGGCCCCGCCGCCGCGTCCGCCGGTGGTCGTCCGCACGAGCAACCGGCGACGCAAGACGGCGAGCGCCTACTGGGAGGGCGACACGATCGTCGTCGTACTCCCGTCCCACGTCCGCCGGGCCGACCGGGACGAGCTCGTCGAGTGGCTGGTCGCCCGGGTGCTGGCCAAGCGCCCCCAGGCCACCGCCTCGGACCGGGCGCTCCTCGAGCGGGCGGCGGCGCTGGCCGACCGCTATGTGGACGGCGTCCGCCCAGCCTCGATCCGCTGGGTGACCAACCAGGGCAAGCGCTGGGGATCGTGCTCGTCGGCGAGCCGCGAGATCCGTCTCTCCCACCGGCTCCGCCGGGTCCCCGGCTGGGTGCTCGACGCCACGATCGTCCACGAGCTCGCCCACCTGGTGCACCCCAACCACTCCCCCGACTTCTACGCCCTCGCCGATCGCCACCCGCGACAGCGCGATGCCGCCCTCTTCCTCGAGGGCTACGCCCTTGGGCTCGAACGGGCAGGCGCGACGGCCAGCGGCGGTGCCGGCGAAGGCGGGGCGGCCCGCGGCGGCTGAGAGCGGCTCAGCGGGGTCGCAGCGGGGCGGCCGCCCGGCCGGCGGTGACGGTCTCGGTGTCCCTCCCCGAACGCAGTACCCGCCCGGGGAGGTCGCCGGTGAGCGTCCCGTGGCGCACGACCTCGATGCCGTTGACCAGCACGTGCTCGACCCCGACCGCCTCGGCGAACTGGCGGCTCGCCCCGGCCGGCAGGTCGTCGCGGGTCCGCTCCTCGCGGTGACCGACGGTCGCAGGGTCGAAGACCACCAGGTCGGCGCACCACCCCGGCTGGAGCCGCCCTCGGCCCTGCAGGCCGTAGAGGCGGGCCGGGACGTCGGCCAGCTGATGGACCGCCTCCTCCCAGCTGAGCAGCTGGCGCCGACGGACCCCCTCGGCCAGCAGGGCGGTCGTGTAGATGGCGCCGCACATCGTGTCGAGGTGGGCCCCGGCGTCCGAGCCGCCGACGACCGACCGGGGGTCACGCCACACCTCGGCCCGCGCCTCCCAGTCGGCCTCGGTCTCGCCCATCGGCGGGCGCAGCCCGGTCCGGAGGCCGTCGGCGACGACCATGTCGAGCAGGGCGTCGAACGGCTCCTGGCGGCGCTCGGCGGCGATCTCACCGACGGTCTTGCCCTCGCAGCCGGCGTTGGCCGGGGCGAAGGTCTCGGTGACGATCAGCCGCTGCCACACGGCCAGGTGCGCGAGGATGCCGGCCTCCTCGCTCCGGGCACCCTGTTCCATCGTGCGGCGCACCGACGGGTCGGCCAGGGCGGCCAGCCGCTCGTCCTTGGCCAGGGTGAAGATCTCTCGCCAGCCCGGGAGGCCGTCGAGGATGGCGCCGGTCTCGAAGCTCAGGCGAACCCGCATCGAGTGCGGCAGCGTCAACGCCAGCACCGCCGCCCCGCGCTCGGCGGCGGTCGTCGAGGCGGCCAGCTGGTGCTCGGTGCGCTCGCGTCCGAGCGCCGAGACCCCGAGCACGTTCCAGTTGAGCGGCCGGTCGGCCAGGAGCGAGAGGGTGGCCATGAGGTCCACCTCCTCGTCCTCGAAGCCGTTCAAGCAGCCCTGGACGATCAGCTCGAGGGTGGTGCCGGGATGGGAGCGCACAGCGGCCGCCAGCGCCTCGAGCTCCGCACGACTCGCCGCCCGCGACGGGACCGGCTGTCCCTCGCCGTCGTGGTGGGTGGAGACCTGGGAGCTCGAGAACCCGAGGCCCCCGTCGGCCAGGGCGCCGTGCAGCGCCGCCACCATCGCCGCCACCTCGTCGTCGGTGGCCCTCTCGCCGACGGCCCGCTCCCCCATCACCGCCCGCCGGATCGTCGAGTGCCCGACCAGGAAACCGGCGTTGACCGCCACCGAGCCGTCGAGCCGGTCGAGCCAGTCGCCGAACGACTGCCAACCCCAGTCGAGCCCCTCCTCGAGGGCGGCCAGGGGCATGCCCTCGACCCGCGCCATCATCCGGGTGAGGTAGGCGGCGGCATCGGATCCGGTCGGCGCCAGCGAGAACCCGCAGTTGCCCCCGACGACCGTCGTCACCCCGTGGAGCGGCGACGGGCTTGCCGTGGGGTCCCAGAACAGCTGGGCGTCGTAGTGGGTGTGGAGGTCGACGAAGCCCGGCGCCACCATCAGGCTGCCGGCGTCGATCTCGTTGGCGGCCGGTTCCTCGATCCGACCGACCGAGACGACCTTGCCGTCGGCCACCCCGACGTCGGCCCGGACCGCCGGGGCCCCCGAGCCGTCGGCCACCAGGCCGCCGCGCACCGCCAGGTCGATCATCGGGCCACCTCCTGGTCGGTGACGCCCACCTCGGCCCCCGGGGCCGGGTGGGCCAAGACGACCCTCGGCCGGCAGAAGGCCCGCATCCCCTCCGGACCCAGCTCGAGGCCGACGCCGGAGCGCTTCCACCCCCCCATCGGGGCGGCCGGGTCCATCGCCGCCATGCCGTGGGTGTTGACGAACACGGTGCCGGCCTCGAGCCGGGCGGCGACGTCGGCGGTGAGCGACTCGTCGTGGCTCCAGATCGACGCGCAGAGCCCGAAGTCGGTGTCGTTGGCGGCGGCCACCGCCTCGTCGAGCGACCGGTAGGGGAGGACCGGGAGCGCCGGGGCGAACTGCTCCTCTCGCACGATCCGGGTGTCCGGCGGCGGCGCCTCGACGAGGGCTGGTCGCACGAGGTACCCCCCTGCGTCGGCGTCCTCCGGCCGCACGGTGCCGAGCCGGTGCACCCGGGCGCCCCGGGCCTCGGCCTCCTCGACCATCTCCTCCACCCGCCGCTGGGCGCTCGCCAGGTGGACCGGGCCCATCGTGACCCCGTCGGCCAGCCCGTCGCCCACCACCGTCGACGACAGCCGGTCGACCAGGGCGTCGACCAGGGCATCGAACCGGTCCTCGTGGACGTAGAGGCGTTTGATCGCCATGCAGACCTGGCCGCTCGTGACGAACGCCGCGTCGGCCAGCCGGCCCGCCAGGTCCTCGTCGATCGTCACGTCCGGCGCCAGGATCGCCGGGTCGTTCCCCCCGAGCTCGAGCACCACCGGCTTGGTGCGCTCGGCCGCCGCCGCCATCACCGCCGCCCCGGTGGCCACGCCGCCGGTGAACGAGACCATGTCGACGTCGCGGTGCGCCACCAGGTCCCGGCCGAGCGACGCCTCGGGCCCGTTGAGCACGTTGAGGACGCCGGGCGGCAGCACCCCGGCCATCGCCGCCGCCGTCGCCAACACCGCCCCCGGGCACGTCGGCGGGGCCTTGACCACGACCGTGTTGCCGGCGAGCAGGGCCGGGATCACCTTGTTGCCCATCACCGCCACCGGCCAGTTGAACGGGAGGATGGCGCCGACCACCCCGTGTGGGACGTGGTGGACCTCGGTCCGGCGCGCCCCGCCGCCCTGCACCCTCGGTGCCAGCGCCTCGGCCACCACAGCGGCGAAGCCGCCGGCCATCGCCCCGAGCGTCCCGGCGTCGAACATCGCCTCCCAGAGCACCTTGCCGTGCTCGCGGGTGAGCAGCCGGTCCAGCCCCTCGGCCCCGACCGCCGCCTCCCCGGCCTTCGCCGCCTGCTCGACGACCGCTGCCCGCTCGTCGCGGTCGATCGACGCCCAGGCCGAGAACGCCCGCCGGGCAGCCGCCACCGCCCGTTGGAGCTGGTCGGCGGAGGCCGACGGCGCCTCGAAGACGACCTCGCCCGGCCGCACCGGGTTGGTCACCGGGTAGCGGCCGCCCTCGCCGGCGACCACCTCGCCGTCGATCACCAACCCGTGCCTCTCGGCCATAGGTTCCCTCCAGCCCGCGGCGATGGTGGGAGACCGGGCCCGCCCCGTCGGCGGGGGCGGGCCCGGCGGAACCCCCCTGATGTGACAATCATGTCATGGTCGGCACCGGCGACGCCCCGGCGGCCGGTCGCACCCCGACCGCCCACCCCGACGGTCCCACCTCGACGGTCCCACCCTGACGGTAACGTCAGGGAACTGGTGACGCCCGACCACGGGAGGCGAGACGGTGACGACCGAGACCCTGCTGCCCGATCCCGACCCGCGCCCGATCCGGGTCCCGATCATCTCGGTCGACGACCACCTGATCGAGCCGCCCGACCTCTTCGAGGGTCGGCTGCCGTCGAAGCTGGCCGACGAGGGCCCGAAGGTGGTCGAGCTGCCCAACGGGCAGCAGGCCTGGGCCTACGAGGGGGGCCTCTACCCCAACATCGGGCTGAACGCCGTCGTCGGCCGGCGTCGGGAGGACTGGAGCATGGACCCGGCGCGCTTCGAGGACATGCGGCCCGGCTGCTACGACATCGACGCCCGGGTGGCCGACATGGATCGAGCCGGCATCTGGGCCTCGCTCTGCTTCCCGTCGCTCGTCGCCGGGTTCTGCGGCTCGGTCTTCGCCCGGTCCAGGGATCCCGAGCTCGGGCTGGCCTGCGTGCGGGCCTGGAACGACTGGCACCACGACGTGTGGGCCGGCCGCCACCCCGAGAGGATCATCCCGCTCCAGCTCCCGTGGCTGGCCGACGTCGAGCTGGCCGCCGAGGAGATCCGGCGCAACGCCGGACGGGGCTTCAAGGCGGTGAGCTTCCCCGAGTTCCCCTCCCATCTCGACCTGCCGACGATCTACACCGACCACTGGGACCCGTTCTTCGCCGCCTGCCAGGAGACGTCGACCGTCGTCTGCCTCCATACCGGTGCGTCGTCGTGGGCGCCGGTGCCGTCCCCCAACCCGCCGTTCGAGCTCCTCCCGACCCTCTTCCCGATCAACGGCTTCCTGGCGGCCGCCGAGTGGCTGTGGTCGGGGGTGCCGCTCCGGTTCCCCGAGCTGGCGGTCGCCCTCTCCGAGGGCGGGATGGGCTGGGTGCCGATGCTGATGGACCGGGTGGACTACGTCGTCGACCACTCGGCCTCGGCCGAGGACCGGATCCGCTGGCCCGACGGGGACAAGCCGAGCGACGTGCTGCGGCGCAGCTTCTGGTTCTGCACCATCGACGACCCGTCTATGGTGCCGCTGCGCCACACCATCGGGATCGACCACATCATGGTCGAGAGCGACTATCCGCACGCCGACTCGACCTGGCCCGACACCCAGGCGGTGCTGGCGTCGACCTTCGACGGGCTGCCCGAGGACGAGTTGCGGGCGGTCGCCGCCGGCAACGCCGCCCGGCTCTTCCGCCACCCGCTCCCCGAGCACGACGACTGGCGGACCTTCTGAGCAACCGCGACGGCCGACATTGGTAGGGTCGCCCGGCGTGACCGCCAGCGGACCGCCGATCCGGTTGCTCCCGCGGACCGACGGCGAGGGCGGGTTCTTCTGGACCAGCGGCGCCGACGGCCGGCTGCGGTTCCTGCACTGCGCCGACTGCGGTCGCCTCGCCCACCCGCCGGCGCCTCGCTGCCCGAGCTGCCTCTCGCCCGACGTCGCCCCCCGGCCGGTGAGCGGCCGGGCGACCGTCCACTCGTTCACCGTCAACCACCAGCAGTGGATCCCTGGCGCCGACCCCTACGTGGTCGCCCTCGTCACCATCGACGAGCAGCCCGACGTCCGGCTCACCACCAACCTGGTCGGGGTGGACGACGGCGAGGTGCGGATCGGGATGCCGGTCGAGGTCGTCTTCGAGCAGCACGAGGAGGTCTTCCTGCCGCTCTTCCGGCCGCTGGGCGAGGAAGCCCGGCCGCTGGGCGAAAAAGACAGCGACCCCACCTTGCCCCCCACCGGCGGCACCGGCGACCGAGGCCCCCGGTGAGCGCCGACGCGCCGCTCGAACGGCGGGCCGTGATCTCGGGCATCGGCCAGTCGGCGGTCGGCCGGCGGCTCGGACGCTCCGACCTCGACCTCACCGTCGAGGCGAGCCTGCGGGCGGTGGCCGATGCCGGGCTCACCCGCGACGAGATCGACGGCCTCGCCACCTACCCGGGCATGGGGAGCGGGACGCCGGGCTTCGCCGGGCCGACCACCCCCGACGTCCAGGACGCCCTCCGGCTCCGTCTCAACTGGCACGACGGCGGCGGCGAGGGCCCGGGGCAGATGCGAGCGGTGATCGCCGCCTGCCTCGCCGTCGGCGCCGGCCTGGCCCGCCACGTCCTCGTCTACCGGACCGTCACCGAGTCGACCGCCCAGGGTTCGGGCGGACGGCAGGGCATCGGTGGTGGCGGCGGCTCCGGCAAGCTGCCGCGCTTCTCGGGGTTCTTGCAGTGGACGCTCCCCTTCGGCGCCGTCTCGGCGGTCAACTGGATCGCCTTGGTCGCCCAGCGGCGGATGCACGAGTTCGGGCTGACCCGGGAGCAGCTCGGCGAGATCGCCCTCAACGGGCGTCGCAACGCCGCCGCCAACCCGGCGGCGATCTACCGCGAGCCGCTCTCGATGGAGGACTACCTGGCCGCCCGGACGATCAGCTCACCGCTGTGCCTCTACGACTGCGACGCCCCCTGCGACGGCGCCACCGCCCTGGTCGTCTCGCACGTCGACTACGCCGCCGACGCCCCCCACCCGGCCTGCCAAGTGAACGCCGTCGGCACCGCCCTGCGCGGCCGTCCGAGCTGGGACCAGTTCGACGACATGACGACCATGGCCGCCCGCGACGCCGGGGCCTCGCTGTGGGAGCGAACCGAGCTGACGCCGGGCGACGTCGACGTCGCCGAGCTCTACGACGGGTTCTCGATCCTGGCGATGGTCTGGCTCGAGGCCCTCGGGTTCTGCGGCCGGGGGGAGAGCGGGGCCTTCGTCGAGGGCGGGCGGCGGATCGCCCTCGATGGCGAGCTCCCGCTCAACACCGCCGGCGGCCAGCTCTCCGGCGGCCGCCTCCACGGTTTCGGCTTGCTCCACGAGGCGTGCCTCCAGCTGCGCGGCGAGGCCGGCGACCGTCAGGTCCCCGGCGACCCCGAGGTGGCGGCGGTGGCCAACGGGGGCGGCCCGATCGCCGGGGCGATGCTCCTCACCCGGGCCCGGTGACCGCCAGGGTGGTCCCGGCCAGCCCGGCGGCCGCCCGGGCAGCCAGCGCCACCAAGGTGAGCGTCGGGCCGTAGCCGGTCGAGGTGACGAAGACCGACGAGTCGGCGACCACGACGTTCTCCAGCCCGTGCACCCGGCACCACGGGTCGACAACCGAGGTGGCCGGGTCCGAGCCCATCCGGGTGGTGCCGATCACGTGCCGGCTCTCTGGCAGAGGCGAGGTGCCACCGCCGAGGTGCTGGGCGCCCGGCGAGGTCGTCACCGCCGTCCATGTCGCCCCCATCTCGTTCATCACCGCCTGCAGCCGCTCGCCGTGGTGGGCCGAGGCCGCCAGCTCGTGGCGGCGGCCTCGGTAGGTGACCCGTGCAACCGGGAAACCTCGCACGTCGCGCACCGTCGGGTCGAGATCGACCCGGTTGTCGGGATAGGCGAGATCCTCGCCCTGCATGATGAACGCCCAGAGCCGCTCCCGCAACGGGGAGTCGGCCATGAGCGACTGGTGGGCCTCACCCCAGGGGTAGATCTTCGCCTCGACGATCGGCAGCGACGCGCCGCCGTGCTCCACCATGCCGCCGCGCAGCCACGGCAGTCCCGCCTCCCTGGCGGCCCGGCGCGACGCCTCGTCGCCGACGATGGCGTCGTCGTGGACGTGGGTGACCGCCCGGCCCCGCTGGGAGTGGAGGCGCTCGGCCATCGTGCCGACGACGATCGTCTGGAAGTGGACCATCAGATGGCGCCCGATCAGCGGGTGCTCGATGCCCGACAGGAGCAGGAGGCGGGGGGTCTCGACGGCGCCGCCGGCGACGACGACGTGGCGGGCGTCCATCGACCGCTCGACACCGTCGGGACCGACGAAGTCCACCCCGGTGGCCCGGCCGCCGGCGGTCTTGATGCGCGAGACGAACGTCTCGGGGAGCAGTTCGGCCCGACCGGTGGCCATCACCCGGGTGAGCAGCGCCACCGGATCGCCCTTGGCGTGGATCGGGCATCCGAAGAACGAGCAGAAGCCGCAGTTGTTGCAGGCCGGCCGGCCGCCGTAGGGGACGCTGTTGGCGGCCGTCGGCGCCGGGTAGGGGTGCAAGCCGAGCTTCTCGGCCGCCGCCGCCGAGCGGGTCGCCCCGTACATCGGCGCCCCCGGCGGCATCGGGTACGGCCCCGAGCGCCAGGCGGCGAACGGGTTGGCGCCGGCCACCCCGGCGACCCCGATCGCCCGTTCCGCCTCGGCGTAGTACGGCTCGAGCTCGTCGTAGGTGATCGGCCAGTCGGCCACCGCCGCCTCCGGCTGCGGGCCGAAGGTCGACAGCAGCCGGAAGTCGTCCTCACGAAAGCGCGGGACCTTGCCGTCGGCGTGGGTCCCACCGCCGCCGACCGTCGACGGGATCGAGTTCACCTCCCCCACGTGGGAGTGCTCGCCGTCCTCGGGACCGGTCCGGAACGTCCGCGGCTCGAGGAAGGGGTCGGGCCCGAGGAAGTGGCGGAACATGAACTTGATCTCGTCGTTCGAGTAGTCGGCCGCCGGCCGCGTCGGCTCGGCCGGGTCGAGGAGGTGGTTGCGCCCCTTCTCGAAGATCACCACCGACCACCCGGCGCGGGTGAGGACGTCGGCCGCCGCCGAGCCGCCTGGCCCCGAGCCGACCACCACGGCGTCGACGGTCACGGCTCGGAGACCTCGGCGTCGGTCCATCCCCGTGGCTGCACGTCGCCGGCGAAACCGATGCTCGCCCACCCGGCGCCGTGGCGGTTGCCGCCGTACTCCGGTGCCCCGTACATCCCCTCGCAGACGTGCCCGTAGATCAGCTCGACGAGCGCCGGCAGCTCCCCGAGCCGCTCGTCCTGGTCCGGCGGGTCGAGCTCGCAGAACCCGGTGCCGAGCTCGGCGAGGCCTTCCCGGTAGCGCTGCTGGAGGCCGACCACCGGGCCGTTGAACTCCCGTTCGGCGATGCCCTGGGAGCCCTCGATCCGGGTCCGCCACGCCAGCTCGTCGAGCGCCGTGAGGCGGTGGAAGGACCCGAAGCGAGGGTCCCCGCCCATCCGCCCCGACGTCGGACCGCCGGCCCAGACCAGCGGCGGGTCGAACTCGAAGGCCCCGAGCAGTCGGTCGACGTAGTCGGCGGCGCCGACCTCGAGGGCGCCCGGGCGCCCGTCGACCGCCGGCACCAGCCGGGCGCAGACCGACTCGAGGATCCGGTACTCGTCGTCGGAGAGCCAGACCGGCACCCGGACAACGTAGCAAGCACCGGTCTTCGCTGACACCGATGTCAGGGTCGGACGCAGCGCCGGCCGTCCGTGCCCGGCCGGGCGGCCGGCGAGCGGCGGCGGTCAGGGGACCGCCCGCCAGTAGACGACGGCGTCCTCTCCCTCCACCGCTCGGGGCACCCGACCGATCTCGCGCCAGCCGAGCTCCTCGTAGAGCCCCCTCGCCGGGTTCGACGCGAACACCAGGTTGAACTGGATGGCGTCGTAGCCGAGCGACGGCGCCCGGCGGATCGAGTCCTCGACCATGGCCCGCCCGACGCCGGACCGGCGCCAGCGCCGCCCGACGACGTAGCCGGCGTTGGCGATGTGGGCGGCGCGCCCGACGAAGTTCGCCCGGAGGTAGTAGGCGCCGACCAGCGTGCCGCCGCGCCGGGCGCCGACCGTCGTCACCGACGGGCCGGCCCAGGTGGCGTCGAAGTCGGCCGCGGTGAGCGGCGGGCGGTGCGGGTAGCCGTCACCAGAGGCGACGACCTCGTCGAAGATGTCGAAGAGCGCTCCTCGCTCCTCGGGGAGCAGCGGGCCGAGGTCGAGCGGTTCGGGCGGCGGCACGGACGCGATGCTGCCAAGGTGCCCCGGGACGCTGCCACACTGGCCGCCATGTCAGGTCGTCCGGCACGCCGGCTCGCCGCCACCTGGGGGCCGTCCCACACCCGCCGGTACCGCCGGCCGGGTGGCTTCTGGCAGGTCCCGCCGCTCGACCGGGTGCTGTCGTCGCCGACCTCGGCGGTGGTCGACGGCTCGCTCCGGCTCGACGCCGCCGCCGTCGAGCGCCTGGCCGGTCGGGTGGCCGGCGGGCTGGCCGCCCGTGGGGTGCGACGCCACCAGGTCGTCACCTGGCAGCTCGCCAACTCGGCGGCGGCCGTCGTGCTCCTGCGGGCCTGCTGGCGGCTCGGGGCGGTGGCCGCGCCGGTGCTCCACACCCTCGGGCCGGCCGACGCCGGCGCCGCGCTCGGCGGGCTCGAGGTGGCCGAGGCGCTGCCCCCGCTCCCGGCCGGTGGGGCTGGCCTCGAGGCGCTGCTCGACCGGCTCGACGGTCCCGAGATACCCGTCGGCGCCGTCCCGGTGGCCGGCGCCGACGTGGCGGCCGTCCTGTTCACCTCCGGCTCGTCGGGCACGCCCAAGGCGGTGCTCCACACCCACCGGGCCCTCGCCGGCAAGGCCCGCCGGATGGCCGGGGCGCACGGCCTCCACCCCGGCGACGCCGTCCTCGCCCCCGCACCTCTGGCCCACGTGTCGGGGCTCTTGAGCGGCGTCCTCGTGCCGGCGGCGGCCGGCCTGCGGACGGTGCTCATGGCCAGGTTCGACCCCGCCGAGGCGCTGGCGCTGGTGGCCACCGAGCGGATCACCTTCCTCGCCGGGCCGCCGACCTTCTTCGTCGCCATGGCGGCGGCTTTCGGCGAGAGCCCGGCGGACACCTCCAGCCTGCGGCTCGTCTCGTGCGGCGGGGCGCCGGTCTCGCCGGCCTTCGTCGACGCCACCGCCGAGACGTTCGGCTGCACCGTCAAGCGCACCTACGGGTCGACCGAGGCCCCGATGGTCACCACGACCACCGCCGGCGACCCTCAGTGGCGAGGGCGCGACACCGACGGCCGCGCCCTCGACGGGGTCGAGCTGGCGGTGGTCGAGGCGAGCAGCGAGCGGAAGCTGGGGCCGGGCGAGGTCGGCGAGCTGTGGGTCCGCGGGCCCGAGCTGTTCGCCGGCTACGCCGACCCCGGCCAGAACGCCGAGGCGGTGGCCCGCGGCGGCTGGTTCCGGACCGGCGACCTCGGGTCGGTCGACGACGGCGGGTGGCTCCGGGTGGCCGGGCGGCGGAGCGACCTCATCATCCGCGGCGGGGAGAACGTCCACCCCGGCGAGGTCGAGGCCGTGCTCGCCACCCACCCCGACGTCGCACAGGCGGTGGTCGTCGGCACCCCGGACCCGCTGATGGGCGAGCGGGTGGCGGCGGTCGTGGTCAGCCGCCGGCCGCTCGACGCCGCCGCCTGCGCGAGATGGTTCGCCGACCAGGGGGTGGCCCGCTTCAAGGCGCCCGAGCGGGTGGTCCGCCTCGACCGGCTCCCGACCCTCGGCTCCGGCAAGCCCGACCGGGCGGCGCTGGCCGCGCTGGTGGCGCTGGCCACCGCCGCCGGTCAGCCCGAGGACCCGGGCGCCAGCCGGTAGACCATCGTCACCTGTGCCTCGGCCTGCTCGGTGCCGACCTGCAACGGCACGGCCGCCACCTGCCCCGACGCGAACGGGGCGGCGATCGGCCCGCCGACCGGCGAGGGCTGGTCCGAGATGCTGCACACCCCCGCCAGGTGGGTGCCGGCGGCGGCGGCCAGCGCGGCGGCGTGGCCGGCCGCCTGGACCACGGCGTCGTGCCGGGCCCGGTCCTCGAGCGTCCTCGGGTCGGCCATCCCGAAGCTGAGCGAGCCGATGCGGGTGTCGTTGCCGCCGGCGGCGGTCACCGCGTCGAGCAGCTGCCCGGCGCCCGAAAGGCGGGTGACGGTGGCCATCACCGTGTCGTCGACCGAGTAGCCGGTGAGCACCACCGTGCCGCCCTGGGTCGAGTAGTCGGGCTGGATCGTGAGGTCGGTCGTCTGCACCTGCCGTTCGGCGACGCCGCCTGCGTGCAGGGCGCGCTCCACCGCCGCGCTGGCGGTGTCGGCGGCGCCGAGGGCGCCCACGGCGCTCGAGCCGCTGGCGTCGACCACGAGGTCGACCGTCAGCTCGTCGGGGGTGCCGTCGGCCGTGCCATCACCGTGCACCGTGAGCGTCGGGGCGCCGGCGCCGCAGGCGGCCGTCCCGGCGGCCGACGCCGTCGCACCCGGCCATCCGGCGCCCCAGGTGGCGGCCACCGCCACCAGCGCCGCACCGGTGGCCACCCACGCCAGCTTTCGAACCGTCATCGGCCTCCTCCCTTCGTCACCACGACCGCCAGCGTCCAGGTCGCCGCCACCTTGACCGGGCAGGACGCACCGGGCGGCCGGCAGGGGCCACCCGCCAGCCCGACGACCCGCACGACGAGGGTGCCGGGGGCGACCGCCTGCAGCACCGCCTCGGCGGCGCCGGTGGCGCGATCGACCCGCCAGCCGACCAGGGCCAGCGGCGCTCGGACGGAAGCGCCGGCGCCGGCCGCCCCGGGGATCGCCGGGCGCTGCCAGGTGACGCCCCGGCGCCCCGGCAGCCGCACCACCATCCGTTCGTCCCGCACCAGCCGGCGGGGAACGGCAACGCTCGACGGCCGGTTGGAGGACATCCGCCCGACGGCGCCGAACGCCGCCGGCGCTCCGGCGCTCTGGGGCAGCCCGAGCGCCGGGGGTTCGGAGAGGACCCCGCCACAACCGGCCGGCCCGTCGCCGAACCCGACGGTGGCGCAGGTCGGGGCGGACCGGTGCGTCGCCGACCGGGCCCGCCCGCCCCCGAGGGCGACCGGCGACGGCCGGGGCCCGCTGCCCGCGCTCAGCCCGACCACCAGCGCGGCGGCGGCCACGACGAGCGACGTCCCGGTCGCCACGGCCCGCATCCGGCGGCGGTGGCGCCCCCGGGCGACCGCCGCCCGGAGCCCGCCCTCGCTCGGCGCCGGGTCGAGGCCGTCGACGGCCGAGCGGAGCCCCGCCCGGAGGCGTCGGTCGAGCAGGTCGCGCCCCGAGCGCCCGGCGCCGTCTCCCGGGCGCTCAACCACCGTCACCGCCGCCGTCGGGGCCCTCGGCCACGGCTCGCTCCATCCCGGCCGGCGCCGGCTCGGCCAGTGCCTCGGCCAGGGCCCGGCGGGCCTTGGCGAGCTGGGATTTGACCGTGCCGACGGTGCAGCCCATCGCCCGGGCGATCGCCGCCTCCGGGAGGTCCTCGTAGTAGCGGAGCACCACTGCCTCGCGCTGGCGTGCCGGGAGCGCCCGCACCGCCTCGAGCACGGCCATCACCTCGCCGACCTGCTCGCCCTCCCACGGCGCCGGGCTCCGGTCGACCGCCCAGGCCAGGCGGTTCCCCCGGTCCTCGGTGCTGCGTCGCCGCCCGCGCGAGCGGCACTCGTTGACCACCGCCGCCCGCAGGTAGCCACGGGCGGCGTCCGGCCGGTGCAGGCGCCACCACCCGGCGTAGGTGCGGGCGAAGGCCTCCTGGACCGCCTCCTCGGCGGCGGCGGGGTCGCCGAGGAGCAACGTCGCCAGCCGGCACAGGCCGGCGTAGTGGGAGCGGAAGAGGACGGTGAGCTGCTCGTCACGGCCCAGCCTCCGCTGCATCGCCACCCTCGCTCCCAGCCGCACCGGCACCGTCGACCCCTGGCCCACGACCCCACAGACGCACCGGACCGCCGCCGGGTTGCCCGGAGTCCGCTGCACGATTCTCGCCCGGTGACCCTCGCCGTCGCCGTGCGCCATGCCGGGGCGCCGGACCCGGCCGGTAGCCTGGACCGATGTCCACCCGGCGGTTCCTCCCGTTCCTGATCCTCGGCGTGCTCTCGCTGCTCGCGGCCGGCGGCCTCGTGCTCGGCCTCGCCCTGGCGCCGGCGGCCGCCGAGCTGGCGGTCCACAACGCCACCGGTGAGACGCTGGCCGCCGACAGCTTCACCGCCGACCTGACGGCGAGCCAGAGCACCCTGGCGTCGCCGGCGTCGCTGCACTTCAGCGGCCGGCTGGAGTACTTGAAGCCCGACACCGTGCGGATCGTCCGCCTCGGGCCGGCCGGCGGCGGCCCGTCGTCGGTGACCTTCACCGGTCCCCGGGCGGCGAGCTACCTGAGCGCTCTGACCGACCTGCGCCGGTTCTCCGACTTCCACCAGCGCGGGGCGACCTACACCGCCAGCCTGCCGGTCTCCCGGTTCGTCCCGGCGATCGAGGCGAAGCTGGTCCACGGGAGCTACCAGGTGGCGGTCACCGTCGGGGGGAACCGGGTGACGGCCCTCGTCGAACAGGTGGTCCTCATCACCCCGACCGGCACCACCCGGGAGACGCTGCGCTACGTCTTCGAGCAGATCGGCGGCCAGCCGGTCGTCCAGCCGACGACCTGAGCGGGCGGAGCCGGGTGGACAGGACCGGCGCCGGGGCCCGAGGCCCCGGCGCCCGGTCCAGCCTCCGGGCGGGAACGTTGGCCTGGCGGTGGGACCCTCAGGCCGGTGACCCGTAGAAATTGGCGTCGCCGAAAGTGAAGACGCCGCCGTCCTTGCCGACCATCCAGTAGCCGCCGCTCCCGGCGCTGGCCATGCCCGAGATGGCGGCGGCCAGCGGCTTGCCGCCCATCGAGCCCTCGAACGGGGCGCCGAAGGCGAAGATCCCGCCGTCGGCCGCTACGAACCGGTAGCCATCGCCCGACGGGGCGGCCGACATGCCGACGATCGGCTGGTTGAGGCGGATGCCGCCGGTCGAGCCCTCGAACGGGGCGCCGAAGGCGAAGATCCCGCCGTCGGCACCGACCAGCCAGTAGCCGCCGGTCGCCGGGTCGACCGCCATCCCGACCACCGGGGCGTTGAGGTGGGCCGAGCCCATCGAACCGAGGAACGCCGCGTCGCCGTAGGCGAAGACGCCGCCGTCGGACGCCACGAACCAGTACCCGCGGCCGTCGGGGGTCGCCGCCATCCCGACGATCGGTCGGTTGAGGTGGATGCCGCCGGTCGAGCCGTAGAAGGCGGCGTCGCCGAAGGAGAAGATCCCACCGTCCGAGCCGACCAGCCAGTAGCCCTTGGCGTCGGGGGTCGCCGCCATCCCGACGATCGGGGCGTTGAGCGGCTGACCGGCCATCGAGCCGAAGTTGGCGGCGTCACCGTAGGCCTCGACGCTGCCGTCGGAGCCGACGACCCAGTAGCCCTTCCCATCGGCGGTGGGCGTGATCGCCACCACCGGGACGCCGGGCCCCGACGGGGAGGTGACCGAGGCGCTGGTACCGCCCGAGGGCGCCGACGGCGGCGGTGTGGGGGCGGCGGCCGGGACCGACTGGTAGCTCACCCCGACCGCCTGGGCCGCCTCGGCCCAGGTGTAGACCTCGTCGCTGGGCGTCGGGCCGCAGGTGCTGAGGAAGATCGCCGCCAGGGACCCGCCGGAGTAGGCCTGGGAGTCCGCCGCCCCCATCACCAGCACCGGCGCCGCACCGCCGCAGTACCCGCTCGAGTACTGGGTGAGGATGATGTCCCGGTGGCCCCAGCAGCCCGCCGCGCTCGGTGAGGTGCAGTCGGCGTTGAGCGTCTGGCCCTGCGAGCCGCCCCAGCCGTCGTCGTACATCCACAGGTAGTTGGCGAGCAGCGTCGAGGAGGTGCCGCCGGCCCAGATCGAGCCGCCCTGCAGCGGGCGTCCCCCGCCGGTGAGCGAGGTCGGGATCGGAGGGTCGGTGTTCGCGTTGGCCCCCTCGAGCGCGTCCGAGTCGAGCTGGGCGGTCATCGCCTGGATCGGCGGCTCACCCCGACCGGTGCGCTCGAGGTTCTCGAGCACGAAGATCTGCTCGGGCAGCGCCATGGCGTCGAAGGCCGAGACGTTGAAGCTGAGGGCCCCGACGCCCTCGGCGGCCCGTGCGGCGTCGGTGGACGCCAGCAGGTCGCCGCCGTCCGACGGCGGGATGTTGGCCGGAGGGTTCGACGGCGGGACGATGCCGACGGTCTGGGGAGTCACCCCGAGCTTGAGCGAGACGGTGTCCGCCCTGGCCGTCGCCGAGGCCATGCCGAACACGGGTGCCGCCAGCACCACCAGGGTGGTCAGCGCCATCGATGCCCGCCGGGGCCAGGGGGCACGTCCTCGCTTCCTGGTCTCCCTGTCGCCGTGTCGGTCCATGTCGCACCCCTTTGCAGTGCCACGGGGCCACCCGCCGCCCGGAGGGCCTCACGGCCGCAGTATAGGAATGCGATTCTGTTCCACACAAGAGTTCTTCAAAACATTCTGTAATGAAGAACTATGGCTCCCCTCCTGGTAGGGCAGGGGAAGGACGGTGGGCGCGAGCGACCAGGGCCGGCGTCCAGGGCCAGCGTCCAGGGCCACGCTGCGGCCGGCTCGGGGACCCCGAGGGCCCCACCGGCATGGGTCAGGGGTTCAGCCCGAGAGGCCGACGGTGACCGTCTTCACCTCGGTGAAGGCCTCGATCGACCCCCAGCCGCCCTCCCGGCCGAGGCCGGAGGACTTGTAGCCGCCGAAGGGCGCGTTCGGCTCGACGGCGAACTCGTTGATGCCGACGGTGCCGGCACGCAGCGCCCGGGCGACCCGGAAGGCCCGGGCGACGTCGGTGGTGTACACACCGGCCCCGAGCCCGTACTCGGTGTCGTTGGCCAGCCGGATCGCCTCGGCCTCGTCGTCGAACGGCATCACCGCCAGCACCGGCCCGAACACCTCCTCTCGAGTGACCCGCATCGTCGGGTCGACGTCGGCAAAGAGCGTCGGGTTGACGTAGTTCCCGGCAGCCAGCTCGCCGCCGGGCCGGTCGCCGCCGGCCAGGAGTCGGGCTCCCTGCGCCGGGGCCTCCTCGATGAAGCCGAGGACCCGCTCGAGCTGGCGCTGGCTGATGATCGGCCCGGCGGTGGTCGCCGGGTCGAAGGGGTCGCCGAAGGCCACCATCGAGGTCAACCCGGCCGCCGCCTCGAGGAACTCGTCGTAGACCGAGCGCTCGACCAGGGCCCGGGTCTGGCAGACGCAGCCCTGCCCCGACAGCCCCATCGAGACCATCCCCATGGCGACCATCCCGGCGCTGGCGACGCTGGGGGCGTCGGCGAAGACGATGCTCGGGCTCTTGCCGCCGAGCTCGAGGGTCACCCGCTTGATGCCGTCGCCGCTGGCCGCCAGGATGCGCTGCCCGACCGCCCGGCTCCCGGTGAAGGTCACCTTGTCGACGCCTCGGTGGGTGATCAGCGCCTCGCCGGTCGGGTCGCCGGGCCCGAGGACGAGGTTGAACACCCCCGGGGGGACGCCCGCTTCCTCCAGGATGGCGGTGAGGCGGAGCGAGGTGAGCACGGCGTGCTCGGATGGCTTGAGCACCACGGTGCACCCGCTGGCCAGCGCCGGGGCGACCTTCTGGGCGAACAGCATCATCGGGGCGTTCCACGGGATGACCGCCGCCACCACGCCGACCGGCTCCCGGAAGCTCATCTGCTGGATGACCGCGCCGGTGGGCGACGGCTGATAGGTGGGGAACGTCTCGCCGCAGATCTTGTCGACCCAGCCGGCATGGTGGTCGAAGATGCCCGCCGCCATGGCGCTCGAGACGGCCGACATCGAGCTGAAGCTGATCGGCATGCCGTTCTCGAGCGTCTGGAGCCGGTTGAGCTCGTCGCCGTGCTCGACGATGAGCGCCACCACCCGCCGGAGCACCCCGGTTCGGTCGCGGGCCGGCATCGTCGACCACGGACCCTCGTCGAACGCCCGCCGGGCGGCGGCGACCGCCCGGTCGACCTCGGGGCGGCCGGCGACCGGGAAGACGGTGACCACTTCGTTGGTGGCAGGGTTCCGCTGGTCCCAGACGGCGCTGCCGTCGCCCTCGAGCCAGGCCCCGTCGATGTAGAAGCGGCCGGGCGCCACCCCGAGACGGTCGCGCTCGGCCAGCACCGAGATCGTCACCTGAGGCTCCCTTCGCTCGGTTCGGGGTCACGCGGGAGGCCGAGCAGCCGCTCGGCCATCACGTTGCGCTGCACCTCGCTCGTGCCGCCGGCGATCGTCAGGCAGCGGGTCGCCAGGAAGCCGTGGCCCCAGCGCTGGGCCTCGCCGTCGAGCACGGCGCCGTCGGCCCCGTGGAGCCGCAAGCCGAGCTCCTGGACCCGTTGCTCGTGCTCGGCGCCGAGGAGCTTGCGGACGCTCGCCCCGGCCCCGGGCTCGACCCCCGACAGCGACCGCAGCGTGGCGAGGTGGCCCATCAGCCGGAGCGCCTGGGCCTCCGCCAGCAGGTGACCGGCGGCGGCGAGCATCGCCGGCGTCGCCCGCTCGCCGAGCTCGGCCAGCCGTCGCAGCACCGACTCGACCCCGATGCCGAAGGCGGAGCCGCTCGACATGAAGACCCGCTCGTTGGCCAGGGTGGTCCGGGCGATCGCCCAGCCCTGGCCGGGCCGGCCGACGACGCACTCGTCGGGGACGACGACGTCGTCGAGGAACACCTCGTTGAACATCGCCGAGCCGGTGAGTTCGCGCAACGGTCGGACGTCGATCCCCGGCGTCGTCATGTCGACGAGGAAGTAGGTGATGCCCTCGTGCTTGGGGACGTCGGGATCGGTGCGGGCGAGGCAGATCCCCCAGTCGGCGCTCTGGGCGAGCGACGTCCAGACCTTCTGGCCGTTGAGGCGCCACCCGCCCTCCACTGCCTCGGCACGGGTGGTGAGCGAGGCCAGGTCGGAGCCGGCACCCGGCTCGCTGAACAGCTGGCACCAGCTCACCGCGCCGAGCAGCGTCGGGGTGACCAGCCGCTCCTGCTGCGCCGGTGTGCCGTGGGCGATCAGTGTCGGGACCGCCCAGGCGCCGACCGCCAGACCGGGCCGCTGCACCCGGTGGGCCGACAGGGCCTCGTCGATCACCAACTGCTCGAGCGGGCCGGCGTCGCGTCCCCACGGCGCCGGCCAGTGCGGGGCGAGCAGGCCGTGATCGACCAAAAAGCGACGCTGCTCGTCACCCGACAGGCGCGCCGCCGACTCGACCAGCGGCCCGATCGTCGCCCGAATCCCGTCCGCCTCGGGCGGCAGCTGGACCGAGAGCGACCGCCGGGCGCCGCCGAGGGCCAGCCCCACCACCTGGGCGGCCAGGTCGCCCTCACCGGTCACCAGCTGGCGGCCGGCCAGGGCCCGCCGTAGGTAGATGTGGGCGTCGTGCTCCCAGGTGAAGCCGATGCCGCCGAGCACCTGGACGCAGTCCTCGGCGCAGCGGACGAACGCGTCGAGGGCCACCAGGCCGGCCACCGCCGCCGCCAACGACTGGTCGGGGTCCAGCGGCTCGGTCCCGTCGCCGGCTCCCGAGGTCCCGTCGCCGGCTCCCGAGGACGCAGCGTCGGCTCCCCCGTCGAGGGCGCCAGCGGCGTCCCAGGCGGTGGCCGCCGCCTCCTCGGCCACCACCAGCATGTCGGCCAGCTTGTGCTTGACCGCCTGGAACTGGCCGATCGGACGCCCGAACTGGACGCGGCCGAGCGCGTGGCGGCGGGCGGTCTCGAGGCACCAGCGGGCGCCGCCGGCGGCCGCCGCCGACGCCAGGACGAGCGCCAGGCAGGCGGGACCGTCGGCCGGCGACGCCACCCAGCACTGGTCGGTGACCGGGGCGGCGGTGACCTCGAGCGTGCCCACCGGCTGGGTGGGGTCGAGCGCCTCGAGCGGCGCCGAGCGAACGTGCTCGCCGTCCACCCGGAGCACGCACCACCCGCGACCGTCCACCGGGACGAGCGCCACGGCGGCGGTCGGTGCGCCGAGCACCGGGCGGAGCCGGCCCCCGACGGTCCGGCCCCCGCTCGGCCGGCCACCGCCGTCGACCGCCAGCCGGCCCGGGCCGAGGTGCACCGCCGCCGGCGTGCTCCCGTCGGCGAGACCCGGGAGCAATGCCGCCCGCACCTCGGCATCGCCCCAGCGGTCGATCACCGCCGAGGCGACCAGGGTGGCGAGCAGCGGGCCGGGGAAGGCCGAGTAGCCGAGCTCGTCGAGGACCACCGCCAGCCCGGCCAGCCCGGCGCCCTGGCCGCCGTCGGCCTCGGGCAGGTGGAGTCCGAGCCAGCCCTGATCGGCCAGTGCCTTCCACACGGACGGGAGCTCGGTGGGCGCGGCGTCGAGGCTGGCGCGTGGCACCGCCGGAGGGCAGTGGGCGTCGAGCCAGCGCCGGGCCGAACGCCGCAGCTCCTCGTGCTCGTCGGTGACGGCGATCGGCATCGTCAGCGCTCCTCCGCGAGCGGCCGCCCGTCCCGCCACAACGAGATCGCCCCGGTCGGGCAACCCTCGGCCGCCACCCGCAGCCGTTCCTCGTCGGTGGCGCCGGGGTCGAGCACCACCGCGTGGCCGGCGTCGGCGAGGTCGAAGCTGTCGGGGGCCCAGTAGACGCAGTTGCCCGAGCCCATGCAGGCCTCGACGTCGATCCGGATCTCGATGCCGTCGCTCACCGGCTCCCGCTCCTCTCGGTCGTCGCCACTGCCGCCGTCGCTCATCGGCACGGCAACGGCGACCGACGGTAGCCGTGAGATCGCGGCGACGCCGAACGCCGCCGGCTAGCGCCGGCTGAACGCCACCGGCAGTGCGTTGGGCGAGCGGAAGGCGAGACCGTGGACGTGCACGTCCTCGTCCGGCCCCGGGTCGAGCCGGAGGTCGGCCGCCCGGTCGAAGAGGGCGTTGAGCGCCACCCGCGTCTCCATCCTGGCGAGGTGCATCCCGAGGCAGACGTGGACGCCGAAGCCGAAGCCGACGTGCTGGCGCACGCTGCGCCACATGTCGAACCGCTCGGGGTGCTCGTACTTGCGCTCGTCCCGGTTGGCGGCGCCGAGCATCAGCGCCACGTCGGCCCCGGCGGCGATCGGGACGCCGCCGAGCGAGGTGTCCCGGGTCACCCGCCGCAGGATCACGGTCACCGGCGGCTCCCACCGGACGGCCTCCTCGAAGGCCTGCGCGATGAGCGAGCGGTCCTCGACCACCGCCGCCAGCTGTTCAGGGTTGGTGAGCAGCCCGTAGAGGAGGTTGCCCGACGCCCGGTAGGTCGTCTCGACGCCGGCGGGCAGCAGCAGCCGGAGGAACGAGAAGATCTCCTCGTCGGTGAGGTGCTGGCCGTCCACCTCGACCGCCGCCAACTCGCTCATCAGGTCGTCGGCCGGGTGCCGGCGCCGGTCGGCCAGCACGGCGGCGAAGTAGTCGCGCAGGGCCTCGGAGGCGGCCACCCCGCGGTCCCAGTTGGCGGCGACGCTGGTGATGGCGATCGCCCACCGCTGGAACCGGGGGTAGTCGGTCCGCGGCAGCCCGAGGATGCGGGCGATCACCTGCACCGGGAAGTTGAACGTGAGCTCGCGGACCAGGTCGGCGCGGCCGGTGTCGGCGAACCGGTCGATCAGCTCGTCGACGACCGCCCGGACCAGGTCCTCCTCCCAGCGCTCGAGGAACTTCGAGCGGAACGCCGGCGAGACGAGGGCACGCTGGACCCGGTGCTCGGGCTCGTCCATCTGCAGGATCGTCCGGCCCATGACGGCGCCCATCACGCCCTCGTAGATCGTCGACGAGAACGTCTCGTGGTCCCGGAGGGCCTGGACGCACTCGTCGAAGCCGAAGACGGTCACCGGCGGGATCGGGCCGTGCTGCTCCTCGGCGCCGTCGCCGAGGTCGATCGGGCCGAGGTGGACCGGGCTCTTGCGGAGCAGCTCGGCCATCGCCGGGTAGGGGTCACGGACGTTGCCGGCGACGGTGTCCTTGAGCTCGTTGGGGTCGAACGGGGCCATCGCCCCCTCGGTGGCCGGAAGGCCGGCGGTGGTCAGGGCCATCTCGATCCCCTTTCCGGACGGCCCCCCGGAGGGGCGCGTGCAGGACTCCACGTTATATCAAACGTTCGTTTGGGACGCACCTCACGGCAAAACCGGTGGTCGGAGCACACATGACGCAGTCGGGTTCGACGGCCGGGCGCCGCCGCTCGACAATGGAGCGGTGACCAGCGCCTCCACCGGAGCACCGTCGGGGGGCGGCCGTTCCCAGCGACAGCACATCCTCGACACGGCGCTCGCCCTGATGTCCCAGCGCGGGGTCGACGGGACGAGCATGCGGGACCTGGCGAGCGCCGTCGGGTTGAACGTCGCCTCGCTCTACCACTACTTCCCGTCGAAGCGGGAGCTATTGGTGGCCGTGCTCGACGAGCGCGGTTTCATCGCCGACCTGGCCGACGGCTTCCCGGCCGCCCTCGCCAGGGACGCGGCCGACGGCCTCGCCGACCTGCTCGACGACATCCTCCGCTCGATGCTCGAGGTCGAGGACTTCATCCGGCTGATGCTCGGCGAGGTCCTCCGCGGCGACGCCACCGCCCACGAGGTCGGCGTCGAGCTCCTCGAGGCCACCGAGGAGTCGCTCGAGCGATGGATCACCGAGAACGAGGCGGGACTGGCCGCCGGACCGGGGGCGGCGGCGGTTGCCCGCCTGCTCCGGGCGATGATCGTCGGCGTGTTCTTCGAGTACGTCGCCGGCGTGCTCGACGGCGACGACCCGGCGGCGGCCTTCCGGCAGCGGGCCGAGGAGGCGGCGGCCGCCCTGCGGGCCGGACTCTGACCTTGTGCTCAGGCGGGCCCGACGAGCATGGCGGCCAGCCGCTGGCGCTCGTAGCTGACCCCGCCGAGGAGGACCTCGTTCTGCTTGACCCGCTTGAACAAGAAGTGGGCGTCGTTGGCCCAGGTGAAGCCGACGCCACCGTGGAGCTGGATGTCGTCGCCGGTGACCCGCACCCCGGCGGTCGAGGCGTAACCGGCGGCCATCGCCACCGCCCGCTCGCGCTCGGGGGCGTCGGCGTCGGATGCCCAGGCGGCGAACTGGACGCCGACCCGGGCCATCTCGAGGGTCTGGAACATGTCGACCATCTTGTGCTTGGCCACCTGGAAGCTGGCCACCGGCCGGTCGAAGACCACCCGCTGGGTGGTGTAGGCGATCGCCATCTCGAGCGCCCGGTCGGCGGCCCCGACCGTCTCGGCGGCCAGAGCGACGGCGACGTCGTCGAGCACCCGTCGCCAGATCGCCGCCTGGCTCCCCGGCGGCCCGACCGGCACGACCGGGGTCTCGTCGAGCTCGAGCACCGCCGCTTTCCGGGTCGGGTCGAGGGTCGGCACCGCCCGGGCGGCCGGGCGCTCGAGCACGAAGGTGCGGACCCCCTCCTCGCTGCGCGCCACCACCAGCACCCAGTCGGCGGTGTGCCCGTCGAGCACGAGCGGCTTGTGGCCGGTGACCACCCAGCCGGCGCCGCGGCGGCGAGCCCGGGTCCGGACGGTGCCGAGCGGGTCGCCGCTCCCGATCTCGTGGAGCGCCACCGTGCCGCGGCGCTCGCCGGTGGCCAGCCCGGCGAGCAGCGCGGTGGCGCCGGGGGCCCCGGCGGTG